>SAMEA3663297__coassemble_279_pt1 | contig 31420 bp, 25 predicted proteins | sample SAMEA3663297__metabat2_high_PE_006 | metagenome-assembled genome bin SAMEA3663297 (sample SAMEA3663297) | pig gut metagenome | biome: pig gut; feature: pig-associated habitat; material: faeces | place: China | collected 2013 | reverse complement strand
CACAGGCAAGCCGATTACTCTCGCTCTCTATTCGGATATCAATATGATTTCGAAGGATTTATTTGAGGTACAAGATCCTGAAAGTTACGATTGGTATTTGGTAGATACACAAGGTAATGTGGTTTCAAAAAAATAAACTATAGACTTAACTATCAAAGTCGGTTGCCCAAGAGTTATCAAGGGCAACCGACTATTTCTTTTTATTACAGTCCGGTAAAACTTTCTTTTCTATCGCCATATACTGATGCGTATAATATCGATACTGTTTTTTGTTACTTTTGTTACTCAGAAAAATTCAAGCAACAAAATAGCAACAAAAAACAAGAAAAAAAAGGAAAACTTAGTAAAAGACGTTTTTTTATCTAATTGATAATATTATGATTATTAACGATGTTTTACTATGTTCTAATATATTTACTTTCCGACGCAGAAACGGCCGAAGATATTCCCGAGCACCTCATCGTTTGTTATCTCTCCGGTGATGCTCCCAAGGTAGAACAACGCCTGACGAAGGTCTTGTGACAAGAGGTCGGCGGAGAGCCCCACCATAATGCCTTCTCTTACCTGCTCCAGATTCTCCTTAGAACGGCGCAACGACTCATAATGACGCATATTTGTCACCAAGGTCTCATTTGCCCCAACACTATGCAGGCTGCTGTTGTTGAAGATAAATCGCTTTATCCTCTCGACATCGTCATTATCTTTTGCTGAGACGAACTCTATTGGGATGTCCTCGAACTCCGACAACAGTCGCTCGAATGGGAAGCCTCTTGCCACATCACGTTTGTTACACAGCACTATCAGTGTCTGCTGCTGTCTGTCAACCTTCGACACAATCAGGCGGATGGCGGAAATGGCCTTCTCCAAGCCTTTCGTCATGTCAACCATGCCGAGTATGACGTCAGCCTCTTCCATCTTCTTGAACGTCCGTTCTATCCCAATCCGCTCTATCTCCTCCGTTGTCTGCCGTATGCCGGCGGTGTCGATGAAGCGGTACAAGGTGCCGAAGATGTTGAACGTCTCTTCAACAGTGTCACGCGTAGTACCTTCAATATCACTGACTATCGCGCGTTCCTCACCTAAGATGGCGTTCAGAAGCGTGCTCTTACCCGTGTTTGTCTCCCCAGCTATCGTCACCGGAATCCCGTTCTTTATGGCGTTGCCGAGACGGAACGACTCTGTCAGCCTTCCGATATGTGAGATAGCTTCCTCGATAAGCTCAAGCAGCTGCGTCCTGTCGGCGAACTCCACGTCTTCTTCTGAAAAATCCAACTCAAGCTCCAAGAGGGAAGTGATGTCTAATAACCTCGAACGTATGTCGCATAACTCCTTTGAGAACCCGCCTTTCAACTGATTTACAGCGATTTTATGTGATGCCTCGCTCTGTGATGCTATCAGGTCGGCAACAGCCTCGGCCTGTGCCAAGTCGAGTTTGTTGTTGAGAAACGCCCGCCTTGAGAACTCACCCGGACCAGCAAGACGCGCGCCTCTCGCAATAAGAATCTCCAACACTTTCTGCTGGATATATACTGAGCCATGACAACTTATCTCCACCGAATCCTCGCCGGTGTATGAGTGTGGCGAGGCAAAAAACGTCACTATCGCCTCGTCAACGACATCAGTGCCATCGATGAGGTCTCCAAAATACGCCTTGTTTGGCACTATGCTGCTTTTATCAAGATTTCTCGTCCTGCTCTTAAATATTGACAACGCAATCTCATGACAACGCTGGCCTGATAATCTGACAACAGCGATTGCTCCCATTCCTGACGCAGTGGCGATAGCGCAAATGGCGTCGTTGGTGTTTATGCTCATTATTCCTTAATCAAAAATTGTTCAACTTGTTCTGCCTTAATACGTTTTGCGATAATCCTCTTATCACTGTCAAGCAAATATATCATAGGCGTATTCTGAATATCATACTTTGAAATTATCTGCTGACCGTTGTTCCTATGAATCTCTACCGGGAAAATACTCACCTCCCGATATTTCTGACACAAAAGCTCTAACTTACGTCCCTCCTGCGCACATTTCTGACATGTCTTGTCAAAGAAAACCAAAAGAGTAAATGGCGATTTAAAAGAGTACAGATTGTCGATGTCTGGTATTTTTGAGCCTAAGGTAAGATGCCGCAAATTATCGGCCCTATCGGTTATCACATCCTTAATACTTTCCGTAAGATATTGAATATCAAGAACGCTAAAATATTTGTCAGAGAGATGTATAAACACCTCGTCAAGATTCATGTAGTTGGGAGAGAAATATCTTCGATAAAGATGCCATAGAATATAGTCACGCACCTCCTTATTAATATTGGCTTTCTCCACCAAAGCGTCAATCGCACTGTTGATGGTATCCGGCTCAATGGGGAGGTAATCAAAATAAGTATCTAACTTATTATCAATCAAGGGATAAGTAAGGACACGCGAATCATGGAAAGGGAAGTCATCCCAATAATCCTGAATGCCATGACGTTTCAGAGAGGCAAGGAGAGTGTTGATAATCGACTTCTTCCTGCACATTTTCATAGATCGCTCAAAATCAACAAGTTCCTTCTTCAAGGAGTCAATCTTAAAAACATTTTCAGGGAAACTATCTATCTCCGATTCTAAGGCCATGATAGACATTGAGATATAGCGTTGTTTACCAATAATCTTATAATATCGCTCAGTCTCTTTTGCGCCAACAACAGAATATGTGTCAAAATCATTTAAATCCTTAACACTCAATGAGAATGTCCTATCCTTTCCAATTAAGACCTCGGTAAGCGGATAGTTGCTTGCATTTCGCAGCACATAGATACCTTCAGGGTAAAGAAGCTCACTCTCGAAGACGGAAACGCCGTTTTTATAAACCGAAGTATCGAAATCTACCGCCTTTGAACCTCTGTACTGCTGTAGAATAAAAAAGCTGTCCGGTTGATTATCAATACTTATCTCTATCCTTGTCTGACAAACAACCACTAACGGGAGAAAAGAAAACAGAAAAAACAGCAATTGTCTCATACAAAAAATTTTTCTTGCAAAAATAAGTAAAATTCGGTATTTCTAATAGAAAATTATTATTTTTGCATAACCAAAAATTTAAAATTATGAACACCAAAAAATCATCAGCAATCACTGTAATTGTGATTTGTCACATTGTTTTACAACTCATTACACACACAGATGCTATAGCACAAGAGAGGAAGGAGCTGCGTGTAGCCTTCTGGAATTTCGAGAACTTTTTCGACCCTTTCCCTGATTCGACGCGGTCATACAACGAATTTACAGAAGATGGCGAACAACATTGGACTAAATTCCGTTTCTACAGGAAAAGGAACAACCTTTACAAAACAGTAATCGCACTTTCTTCAGACAAAAAAGAGGAATATGTTAACGTGTTGAGTATCATTGGAATTGCAGAGATTGAGAACAGAAACACCCTTGAATCCTTGTTTTATCACACCCCATTGTCGCGACACAGGTATAAAATTGTTCATTATGAGGGTGACGACTTCAGAGGAATAGATGTCGCACTTGCCTATTGCATCGATGACGTGCAGCTACTCAACAGCGAGGTGATAAAGCTACGCCACCCGACAAACAAGAACTACAAATCAAGGGATATCCTATACACGAAATTCTCAGACTGGGACAAAGACACTATTCATTGTTTCGTGAATCACTGGCCATCGCGTTATGGGGGAGAGATGGAGACAATAGAGGTCAGGGCACTTGCAGCCAACACATTGAGACACAAGGTTGATTCATTATTTACTTACAGTATTACTTCACCTAAGATAATCATAATGGGTGACTTTAACGACACTCCTAACGACGCGAGCATAGCAGAGGTTTTACATGCCAGACCAAGGGTCGGCACTATTCCCGATGATGACCTGATCAACCTTTTCACCTGCGGAGACAGCCTCGGCTTTGAAGGGACACTAAAACACCAGTTCAATTGGCAGATATTCGACCAGATAATAATCAGCAGGGCATTACTTAGCGGAAAAGGGCTGCGTTATAAGGAGGGCAGCGCAACGATTTTCCACGACGATTTCCTGTTCCAACCAGATGACACATACGGAGGGACGAAACTTTTCAGGACGTACCTCGGTCCAAGATACATAGGCGGATTCAGCGACCACCTGCCAGTATATATCGACCTTACGTATTGAAAATCAACCGCGCTTGCAGATATTACGAAAACTACAATACCCACACACCTTAGTATCATCAGTCTGGGTAAATGGATTATTCTTGTCAAAAATATCGCTAATGAGCTGTTCAAACATGATGTCACACTGCGCCTCGAAGTCATTGGCCAAGTCAGCATTGTTAACCTTCAGCTCAAAAACACCGTTCGACATCTTTTGCAATGCAATGATTCCAGGAACAATGTTTTCTTCATCAATATGAGCTATCAACGCCTCGTCAAGACCTAAAGTATTAGAGTTCAACATCTTGATAAACAAATATTTGTACATAATAAGCTGGATGGACTTGTCGTGCATATCCTGTAATTGTTTAGCATTTGCGCTAATGCTGACATCATAAGGGTTGACACTGCCAGTTTTATAGTCAATCACACGCAATTTGTCATTTAATAAGTCTATCCTGTCGGCAAAACCATGCAATTCCACATTATTCAAGTGAAATGACAGCTCCTTCTCCGTGCACAATATCCTCAAACTGTTCTCTTTTACAATGTTGTGTTCATTATCAAGGAATCTGGAAATCATTGTGTCAATCACGGAAGCAATAATGCTGTTGAAGCCTGTTTTTGGCAGCCCATTACGGAAGTTATTGTTCCTCAACGCATTTTGATAACACTTATCAAGATATTGATTTCTAACTTCCAGAAATTTGCTCTCAGTGACAATCTCATTTCCGAAATTGCGATATAACTCGTCCAAAGTGTTATGAATAATGCTGCCAATCACATTCATTTGAATCTCCTCATTCACTTCATCGCAATTGATGTTCATTATGTATTTCCAATAATATTGAAGCGAACATCTCAGATAGGTAGAAATAGAAGTGGGGGACAGCTTGGTGATCTTCTTCAGCATCGTATCATCTTTATCAACCGAAATAATATTTGATTTTAAATTGATTATCGGGGATTTATATTGAAAATATTGAAGTATTACTTTAGGATTTTTCTTAACTAGTTCATATTCAATCTGCCTAATGAAACGACTTGGTTCCCCCAGTCCGGAGGAGTCAGAAAGGGAGTTATAGAATAGGTTGATTTTCTTTGCATTATGCAGCAACCTGTAAAAATGATACGCATAAACAGCCTGCTGCTGATTATAGGTAGGTAAGTTATAATATTTCCGCACATCGTATGGAATCAGGCTATTGCTGTTTTTATTTTTAGGGATTACGCCTTCGTTAACGCTAAGCATGTTAACGACATCAAAATCAAGGTTTCTGGTCTCAAGCAATCCCATGACCTGCAAACCATCGGCCTCACCTTTCATAGCGATAGACATCTCTCTTCCTATCTGAAGGATAAGCATCTGTAAATCAAGAATTTCCACGCTATCATACTTCTTTATTAACGATTCAACCTTATTTAGAACCTTACCAGCAACACTAATCTGGTTTTTCACAAAATAGCTTTCATCTTTAATCTTTTGCAACGAGACACGTAATATACTTTTCAGGTTTTCAATACAGTCTTTCGAATCAATCCATTTTGTTGAGGATAACGTCAGGAAACGGGCGAGGTCTTCACTTGCTCCATCTTCTTGATTATCATCACTTATGCCTATATAAGAAAAGTCTTTTACATGAATGGACAAGTCGGAAGACGATTGTTTATCTTTGAGCCAAGACATCAGGCTGTCGTAATCTTTCCCATTGAAAACCAATTTAATAAAGTCGGCATCACAGAAATGGGCTAAAGGCCATAGGTCGATTTTTGAGTCAGACAGAGAATATTGGAAACGGAAGATCTGGTCAATAAAGCCATAGAGCGGAGTATTAGCAAATGGATACCCCATTGTTACATTTATCTCGCCAACCGAATCAGGCAGAGAGTTCAAGGTGGGGATAAGTAAGGCCTCGTCAGCGAGAACGACAACGCTATTCTCGCGTTTTTCCATCATCAGTTGCAAAGCGTTAGCTTGAACCGAGCTACCGGATACGCTAATGACGTTAATCTCCTTCTCCGCAGTCGAGAGAGCGTTACCGATAAAGCTAATGCCATGATGTTCATTATCATAATCCTTTTTCCCAGCTAAATTCCGATGTTTCGCAAAAAAATCGTTCGCAAAACGACCTGCCTCTTGTTTCTTATCGTTAATATAATATTCGTCTAAGTCCCAAAGCATCACAGCATTACCGTTTTCCACAAGCCTAACCACAACATCTTCTTCGGTTGTTGTAAGCGCATTGAATCCGGCAAAAACTATTTTCTTCCCATCAATACGCTTGACAAGCTCATCTGTTGGCAGTTCCGACAAACACCGAGTAATCATGCCATAATATCCAACTTTCCGTGAGAAAAGATTCAGTCGCAATGCCGAATAATAATTTATCAGGGAGGAAAAGAACTGCAAATATTTCGACTGCGCCTTGTAAGAATCTTCATTTGATAACGTATATTCGGAAAACGTATAGTTTTCAATGATTTTAACCTCGTTAAGGCTTTCAAAGAGATTTTTTGCATCGACTTTATATTGGTCAATCTCATCAAAATCTTTTGCCATCTGGGAGGCAAGACCGAAGAAATTTTGTTTCAAGACTTTATTATTAGCATCTTTATCATTGATACTCATTAGTTCCAAGGCAACATCGAGGCTGTCAACAAGATGAAGTCCGCTCCATTTCTCCATCGCCTGCTGTACCGACGAAGTTATTGGTATCCAAGACGTTTTACTCAGCTGCGACACTATCTGTCTCTTAAAATGAATCGAGGCACGCTTGTTTGGGAAGACAACCTCCACTATGTCCTTCGACAAGTCATAATTTTTAAAGATATAGTCTATAATGTTTTGTATGAAAGCCATAATTCTGCATTTTTTAATTGTTGTTGAGTGCCCAAATCGAACCAGCATTCAGCGTTGATAATCTTTGACTTAATGTTATAAATCAATGTCAGCTCATTATATAGGGAAAAGATGTGGCAGGGGCGGAGTTGAAAACGACGGAAGAGAGCAGGGCGGAGGAGATGTATCCCGCTGAAAGAGAGAAGCTTACCGCCATCGGACAACACATCATTGACAGATGATATCCTTGGAGAATAGGTATCGAGAACACCCGTTTCCAAATTATAACGCCCGATGAAGCGGTCGTTTCTGTCAAAGAGTATTTTACGTTTGCTCTCACGTTCCTGAGTAAACAGCCAAGCCGCGTCATTGCTTTTGAGGAAATCGTCGTACATGGATTTCACGTCCAAGTCGCACAAGATGTCCACGTTATGGACAAGAACCGCCTCGCAATCGTCGAAAAGATGGAGAGCCTTCAACACTGCGCCGCCCGTGTCCATCAGGAGCCCCCGCTCATCAGAAACCCTAATATCATAACCTTGATAATTCTCGTTCAGGAAGTCAATAATTTGTCCTCCAAAATGATGAACATTAACCACAATATGGTTAAATCCGTTGTTCAACAATTTATCAAGTAACACTTTAAGTAAAGGGGTGTTATTTATTGATACCAAAGCTTTTGGTTTATCAGAGGTAAGTTCTTTCAAGCGAGTGCCGAGGCCTGCGGCAAGAACAAACGCGGTCCTATTGTCGTGCTTCATAGAAATAGTTTTTATTTTGGGCGAAATGGTTAAGTTCAACGTTAATTGAAGGATAATTAGCACGCAAGAGGTTAGTGATAGTCCTTGCGAAAAACACGGAGCGATGTTGTCCGCCGGTGCAGCCGAAATTTATCTGAAGGTTTTTGAATCCACGCTCCAAATAGTTATCAACGGTTTGATAGACAAGCATCTGCACATTTTGAAGGAAGAAATGGGTATCGTTGCAATCGTTAAGATAATCTTGTACCGGTGTATCTTCGCCGGTCATATCCTTAAACTCTCGGAGTCGGCCCGGGTTAGGGATAGCGCGGCAGTCGAAGACAAAGCCGCCACCATTGCCGGTGACATCGACGGGTATGCCTCCGTTTTTATACGAGAAGCTGTTAACACGCACCGTAAGTCTATTATATTCAACAGATTGATAACGATTTAGCACCACATCAAACTGCCTTAACACCGATTGAAGCTCTGGGAGTTCAAATGGCAGGCTCCACTCATCGTTAAACCGCATCAGCTCCGACACTGCGAGCGGGATGCTCTCGATGAAGTGCAGTTTTTTCTGTACGAGGCCTCTAAAGCCGTATGCACCAAGCACTTGGAGGAGGCGTAACAGCACGAATGCCGGGAAATAATCATCAAAGCACGCTAACGCCTTGTCGTCAGACGGGAGCCGCTTCGCCAACGACACCTTATAATAATTAATAAGGCTTCTCCTCACATCATCAGGGACACGCGCCTTCACCTGATACAGCAACGACACCACGTCATATTGAAGAGGTCCTTTCCTTCCTCCTTGATAATCAATAAATTTAGGCTCATTATCAAAAATCATCACATTTCTCGACTGGAAATCGCGGTACATAAAGAAATCTGAGGGAGCCGACTTGATAAAGGCTGTCAGGCGTTTGAAATCCTCATTGAGCTTTCTCTCATTATATGAAACATCATCTTGTAATTTAAGGAAGCAGAATTTAAAATAATTCAGGTCCTCCATTATCGACATTTCATCGAAGGCGGGTGAGGGGAAGGCTAAGGAGTAGTCGAGATTTTCGTGTCCATCTATTTGAAAACCAACGAGGTTATCAAGGGTTTTCTTATAAAGGCCGATAAGTTCATCGGAAAATAGTCCTTTTTTCAGGTCATTTTGGACATGGGAGAACAGGGTGTCATCTCCGAAATCAGTCTGGATATAGGTGTCATTGTCAGCGTTAACGGCAAGGATTTCGGGCACCGGAAGGCCTTTTGAGATGAAGTGAGCCGTGAAGTGAAGGAAGGCGGCATTCTCCTCAACATTTGAGTTATAGGCACCTATGAGGCTGCGTGCCGGTGTCATTATCCTAAAATACCGTCTTGCCGAGCCAGAGGCGGGCATCGGCTGTATTTCTTTGACCTGCTCATGTAACTCCTTTTCAACAAGTTCTGAAAGCGAAACGATTATTTCCTTATTATTTAGCATGCGAAACAAATTAGGTCACAAATTTATAAAAAAATGTGATAATTATTGCTATGGCATTATTTATTTGTTATTTTTGCAGCGAATTAGGTTCCAATATCAGGCTTATTAAAAACAGGCCAGGATAACGATTTTATTAACAATTACTAAACCCATCGAAATCCTTCGGGATGGAGAATTAAAAATGAACTATTATGAATGCTACTGAAAGAGAGACAATTGAGCAGCTTAACCAGCCGACAATATTGCCTAACACTGTGAAAATCAACGTCAACATTAACTTAAACGAAGAAGAAATCCTTCCAAAGGACGAGGAACAGGAAGAAGAATTAGACCTTGCGAACGACAACATGGAGACAGAGGAGGAGGTTGATTTCGACTTTTCCTCACTAAACAAACTACAGCTCGTCGAGTTGCTTGAGGAGACAGTGCAGGACAACGAAATTGTAAAGATAAAGGATAAAGTTACTGCGATAAAAGTCAACTTCTTGAGGCTAAACAAGGAAGACCGTGACCGCGAGCTGGAGCAGTTTATCCTTGACGGAGGCGATGCAGAGAGTTACGAACACACCGACGACCCTCTTGAAGTAAGGTTCAAGGCAGCATTTAACATTTATAAGAACAACAAGGCCAAGTACAACGAGTTGTTGGAGCAGCAGAAGTTAGAGAACCTCAAGCAGAAGAACGCAATCCTTGAGGAGCTCAAGCAGCTTATTTATTCGGAAGAGACTTTAAAAAAGACTTACGATGACTTCCGCGCACTTCAAGACAAGTGGAAAGAAATAGGACAGGTGCCAGCTAACGAGATTTCAAACATCTGGAACTCATACCATTTCCTCGTAGAGAAGTTCTACGACAAAGTAAAGATTAACCGTGAGTTAAGAGACCTCGACCTCAGAAAGAACCTCGAAGCCAAGATTGCACTTTGCGAGAAGGCCGAGGAACTGCTCCTTGAGAAATCGCTCACAAAGTCATTCAAACTGTTACAGAAGTACCATGACGAATGGAAAGAGATAGGACCGGTACCTCAAGAGAAGAGAGACGAGATTTGGGAGCGTTTCAAGAGCACTACAGACAAGATAAACCAGATTCGCCGCGACCATTACGCAAAGATAGAAGAAGAACAGAAAGCCAACTATGACGCCAAAGTCGCCATCTGCGAGAAGATGGAAGAGATTGTGAACGAGCCTGTTAACTCTATCAACGCATACCAGAAGAAATCAAATGAAGTTAACGAGCTGTTCAAACTCTGGAAACAAGTCGGACCTATTCACAAGAAACAAAGCGATGAGATTTGGAACCGTTTCAAAGGCTCAATGAATAGCTTCTTCGATTCTAAGAAGGAGTTCTTCAGCAAACTCAAGGTGCAACAGATGGAGAACTACAACAAGAAACTCCAGATTTGCGTAGAGGTTGAGAACCTCGTTGACTCCACAGAGTGGAAAAAGACCACCGACTACATCAAGAAGCTTCAGGAAGAGTGGAAGAACATCGGTCCTGTCCCGAAACGTCATTCCGACAAGATTTGGAAACGCTTCCGCACCGCATGTGACGCGTTCTTCAAGAACAAGTCAGAGCATTTCTCAAGCATCAAGGGTAAGGAGGACGACAACCTCAAAGCCAAACAGCAGGTCATTGAGAACATCAAGGCTTACGAGTTGAAGAAGGACCGCAACGAGAACATGGAGGCTATCCGCGGGTTCCAGAGAGAATGGATGTCAATAGGACATGTCCCGATGAAGATGAAGGACGCCCTTCAGAAAGAATACCGCGACCTCATCGACGGCCTGTTCGACAAGATGAGAGCCAACGATAACGAGCTGTCAACAACAGAGTTCCGTAACATGGTAAACGGAATGAAAGACGATCCGGGCTCACGCGACAAGATAAGGAGAGAGCGCATCAACCTCCAGTCGAAGATTCAGAAACTTCGCGACGAGATTGCAACTCTTGAAAACAACATCGGATTCTTCGCTGCAAGCAAACAGTCGGACTTACTGAAAGCCGAATACGAGAAGAAGATTGCAAAGATTAAGAACGATGTCAAGGTTCTTGAAGCCAAGATGAAGATTCTCAACGAACAATAGTGTTTTGTTTCTAACAATATCATGAGGCTGTGCCGAAACTGAACCGCACTCCACAAGTATTATGTCTAACTTTTGGGGTGCAGTTCTAAACAGAAGCAGCCTCATTTTTATACATCTCGATATTTTGTTTCTTAAGCAAAAAAACACGGCTAATTGTGCGTCATTATCGAAATTTTGATTATTTTTGCAGCCGAAATCTTCAGGGCAAGGTGAAATTCCTTTCCGGCGGTGACAGTCCGCTAATTCCTTCGGGAACCGACACGGTGAAATTCCGTGACCGACGGTGATAGTCCGGATGAGAGAAGATACTTTTCGTGGCTTTTCTGAAACCGCTGCCCTGTAGTTATTATTGGGCTTTTTTTATGTCAATGAACATGAGTGAAAATGATGCGGTAACCTACATGAGGCGCGCTATACAGCTCGCCGGCAACGGAGCGGGACATGTTAATCCCAACCCAATGGTAGGCTGCGTCGTTGTGAAAGACAACAACATTATCTCCGAAGCTTATCATGAGCGTTATGGCGGTTTCCATGCAGAACGCCTTGCTCTAATGAGATGCCCCGCTGACACCCGTGGCGCGTCTCTTTTCGTCACCCTTGAACCATGCTGCCACTTTGGTAAGACACCGCCATGCACCGACATCATCATCGAGAAAGGCATCTCTGAGGTCTTCGTCGGCATCACCGACCCGAACCCACTCGTCGCAGGCAACGGAATAAAGATTCTTCAAAATGCAGGAATAACCGTTCACACCGGCATCTGTGAAGACGAGATAAAAGAACTTAACAAAGTCTTTATCAAATACATAACGACAAAGAGACCTTACGTCGTATTAAAGACCGCCATGACACTTGACGGGAAGATAGCCTCTTATTCCGGCGACTCAAAATGGGTCTCTTCTGACTCCTCACGACAGCTCGTACATAAAATGAGGAACGACCTTTCCGGCATCGTCGCAGGCGTAGGCACTGTGTTAGCCGACAATCCTTCGCTTTCGTGCCGCCTCGCCATCTCTGACAAGAAGGCACACCAGCCAATAAGAATCATCGTTGACAGCAACATCTCGACACCTCTCGACTGCAACATAGTGAGCAGCGCGAAAGAGCAAAGAACGATAATCGCCACAACAGACGCTTTTATGTCCTCGGAAAGCATCGCAAGAAAAGCCGACGAGCTCCGAGACAAAGGCGTTGAGATTCTACAATGCGCATCAAAAGGAGGCAGGGTGGATATTAACGACATGGTGACAAAACTTGGCTCACTCGGCATTGACTCTCTGTTACTTGAGGGCGGAGGCACCCTTAACGCCTCTTTCCTTGAAGCCGGCGCCGTTGACGAGGTGTGTTGCTTCATCGCTCCAAAAATTATTGGCGGCAAAACAGCACCTTCACCCGTGTCAGGACAGGGAATAGAGAAGATGTGCAACGCCATAGCTTTGTCAGACGTTGATATTCAACGAATTGAAAACGACATACTAATAAAAGGTAAAATAATTAATCAACATAATAATTCATGTTTACAGGAATTATAGAGGAAATAGGAAAAATAAAGTCAGTGACGAGAGAGTCGAGAAGCATACGACTTACCGTCGCTGTTGATAAGATATTGGAAGACATAAAGATAGGTGACAGCATCTGTACCAATGGGGTATGCCTTACGGTGACATCTTTTGACAACAGCTCGTTCAGCGCTGACGTCATGCCTGAGACCATGGACAGGACGAGCTTCAAGCACCTGAAAGTCAACGACCCCGTCAACATAGAGCGCGCCATGCCTGCAAACGGACGCTTCGGCGGACACATTGTTTCGGGACATATCGACGGCACAGGCATCATAACAAAGATGACAAGAGACGACAGAGCCGTAAGAATAACCATACAGACCGACCCTGAAATAACAAGAGGTATTGTTGAGAAAGGCTCCATAGCAATCGACGGCATCTCATTGACAGTCACCGATGTATCTTACGACAAATTCGGCGTCTCAATAATCGAGCACACTCAAGACATGACAACGCTATCGAGAAAGAAAGTGGGCGACACCGTGAACTTAGAAAACGACATCATTGGAAAATATATTGAGAAATTTATTGGAGTAAAGACCGAAAACAGCAATAACGACAGAGAGCTTCTCGACTTATTGATGGAGAACGGGTTTTAACAAGAAAGAACACAAAGATGAATACAGATTTTAACACAATTGAAGAAGCTTTAGATGATCTCCGTAATGGTAAGATGATTATCGTCGTTGACGACCCTGACAGGGAGAATGAGGGAGACTTGATATGTGCAGCAGAGTTTGCTACGGTTGAAAATGTGAACTTCATGGCCACCTACGGCAAGGGTCTTATCTGCATGCCTATGAACAGGGAGCTTACTAACAAGTTGAAGCTCAACCAGATGGTGACTGAAAACACCGACAATCACTGCACTGCTTTCACTGTCTCCATCGACCATATCGACACCACCACGGGCATCTCTGCCGTAGAGCGTTCTATCACCGCCATCAAATGTGTCGATGACAATGCACGTCCAGAGGATTTCCGGCGTCCGGGGCACATGTTCCCTTTAGAGGCCAGGGAAGGCGGGGTGCTGAAACGTGGCGGACATACAGAGGCCACCGTTGACCTCATGAAGTTAGCCGGACTAAAGCCTTGCGGACTGTGCTGCGAGATAATGCGTGAAGACGGAACCATGATGAGGACATCTGAGCTTATCAAGTTCGCAAAGGACAACAACCTGAAAATCACGTCTATAGCCGAGCTAATAAAGTATCGTAGAAAAACCGAGGTCCTTGTCGAGAGAGTGACAGAGTCGGAGATGCCGACACATTACGGCACTTTTAAGGCTATAGGATATGTTGACAAGATAACAGGCGAGCACCATGTAGCTCTTGTAAAAGGAGACCTCAGCGGAGACGAGCCTGTCTTGTGCCGCGTACACTCCGAATGCCTTACGGGTGACGCCTTCGGCTCAATGCGTTGCGACTGTGGAGAGCAGCTGCACGAAGCCATGCGACGTATCGAACAGAAGGGCAGGGGCGTCGTTCTCTACCTGCGCCAAGAAGGCAGAGGCATTGGACTTATCAACAAGCTCAAGGCCTACGCTCTGCAAGATAAAGGCATGGACACCGTCGAGGCAAACTTAGCCCTCGGTTTCGCCGCCGACCTTCGCGACTACGGCACTGGAGCCGAGATTCTTGCCGACCTCGGCGCCGACAAAATCATCGTCATGACAAACAACCCCATGAAAATCAGTGGCCTCGAAGGATACGGAATCCAAATCGTTGGAAGAGAACCTATTGAGATGACGTGTAACGAGAAAGACGCTTTCTACCTCTACACCAAGTATAAGAAGATGGGGCACCTCCTCCATATTAGAGATATTGACAAAAGCAACAAATAATTAGCAAACACTTATATTTTAAAGGATTATGAACACATTAGAAGGAAATTTAATTGCTGAGGGCATGAAGATTGCCATCGTAGCAAGCCGATTCAATGAGATAATAACAAACAAACTTCTTGGTGGCGCAATAGACTCTTTTGTCCGTCATGGAGGAAACGAGAACGACATCACTGTGGCGTGGGTCCCCGGCGCTTTTGAGATTCCACTCATTGCTAAGAAGATGGCTGCAAGCAAGAAATATGATGCCGTCGTATGCCTTGGTGCTGTGATTCGTGGCGCAACACCTCATTTCGACATGGTAGCTAACGAGACAACAAAAGGTATCGCCGCTGCCGGCCTTCAAAGCGAAGTGCCAGTGGTGTTCGGCGTTCTCACCACCGACAATATCGAGCAGGCCGTGGAAAGGGCAGGCTCAAAAGCTGGTAACAAAGGCTTCGAAGCCGCAACAACAGCTATCGAGATGCACAACCTTATAAAGAAAATCTAAATTTCAACGGATAGTTCTCAACTTATTCGCAATAACAGCCGGCGCATTCCTTGTTAATATTTATTAGGTATGCGCCGGCTTTAGCTTCTCACTTCATTGAACAGAAAAACAGATATTCATTGACAATCAAACAAATGTATCGATTTCCCGGACAATGTTTGTGATAAGTCTCTCCTTTAAATCATAAAGGTCATCAGAGATGTCAACCTTATAATAATGCGGGTTGATAAGTCGTTTTTGGGTATCATCAAGATGAGCAAGGTTGTCAACGTAGTAATTGCGTTTCTCTTGGATCGGGATATCCTCAAGTATCACCTTGCCGTCTTTCATGATATGGTGTTGTAAGATGCGGAAATCATACTCTCCGGCGTTGAAACTCGTTGTACGCAGGCGGTCTTTCTCATCTCTAAGCACAATAGACTCCTTATTTTCAATGGCTTTTGAAAGAGAGTCGCCACGAAGACAAGTGACATCACCCTTAAACTTGTTGTTCTGGATTATTCTATATGTTATTTGGAATCCCGGATTGATGAGTTTGCTTATTTCTTCCGAGCGTTTCAGCACTGGCATATCATCAATTTGGACGAGTTTATAGACGTTACCGAAACAAGGGTTATGCTTGCTTGTAGCAATAGCGTCGCCAACTCCATAGCTGTCAACCTTACATCCCTGACGTTCGAGTTCAGTGATAAGATATTCATCTAAAGCGTTGGTAGCAAATATCTTACAGTTGAAGAGTCCTGCAGCGTCAAGCATTTTTCTTGCCTCGATGGAGAGATAAGTGAGGTCACCGCTATCGAGACGTATGCCGTAGCCATAAGGGTAGGAGTCATCGATGCCGTTATTTTTAAATGCACGGATAGCGTTTTTCACTCCACATTTCAAGGTGTCGTAGGTGTCAGTAAGAAGTATGAGGACTTCGTTTTTATGAGTCTTGATATAAGTGTCGAACGCCTGATATTCTCCGTTGATGCTACATCCGAAGGCGGTGACATAGCTATGCGCCATTGTCCCTGAAGGCTGTATTCCGAACTCATTGCCTGTCGCAATATTAGATGTGTTCTGGCACCCTCCAATATATGCGGCTTTGCCACCATAAATGGCAGCCCACGGGCCATGTGCACGCCTGCTTCCAAACTCACTCACAGGCTTTGAGGTGCTCCTCGTCACACGCGAGGCCTTCGTAGCAATAGCCATCTGATGGTTCATGATGCAAAGCATAGGTGTCTCAAGCACTTGAGCCTCAATGATTGGCGCAACAACAGTGATGATAGGCTCCCTCGGAAACGCAATCTCTCCCTCACTCATAGCATAAATGCTGCCCGTAAACTTCATGTTTGCGAAATAACGTCTGACCTCAGCGTATTCCTCCCCCGGAAGAAACTGCTCGAAAAACTTCTCATCAGAGCCGCCAAGCCCCTCAACCATCTTTATAACCTCTCTAATACCACTTACCACCGCCCAATTGTTTGTGTCGGGAGCCTTCCTGTAAAATAAGTTAAATACTGCAATCTTATCTTTCATTCCATTGTCATAGAATGACTTACCCATCGTGTATTGATACTTGTCAGAGCAATATGTTATGTTCAGTTCCATCATTATTCTTTTTTTGCAAAGGTACTCTTTTTTTTATGATGTCAAGTAAAATTTGGTATTTTTGCGCATTATGAAAGGTAAAGTAATAATAAATGGCAAAGAGTTGATTTTTGAGGTGTTACGCTCAAAAAGGAAAAACATAACAGCCAAAATCAGGCACGACGGAGTAGTAATTATCAACGCGCCAACAAGCTTTACTGTGGAAAATGCCGCTGATTTCATCAAAAAACATCACAGATGGTTAGAAAACAACTTCGATAAAGCCAAAAAACAAGCATCTGTTGAGAAAAGTTATTCCGAAAGAAGCACCCTTCATTATCTTGGAAAAGAATACTCATTGAGGATTATCCAAGACAACATCAATTCTGTTGACATCAACGACAATGAGATTATTGTCAGATGTGAATCAAAAGACATGGCTGAAGCACTGATTATCAATTGGTATAATAATAAAGCCATCGAAAAATACAATGAACTTCTGCCTCCGATAGTAGAGAAATTTAAGAAATATAACGTATCTCCAACAAGAGTAAACATTCGGGACATGCGCTCAAGATGGGGCAGCTGCTCCAACAAAGGCAACATCAGCCTCAACCTGAATCTGGTCAAACTGCCGGAAAACTGCATAAGGTTGGTAATGATTCACGAGATGTGCCATCTGATATATTTTGACCATCAAGATGGATTCCACTCACTAATGAACGAGATGATGCCCGACTGGAAGTTCTGGAGCAAACAACTCGCTTTCAAATAAGGACTAAGACTATGGAAAACAAGACTATATACTTCGCAGGAGGATGTTTCTGGGGAACAGAGCATTACTTCAAAATGATAAAAGGCGTTGTCGGCACAACCGTAGGATACGCCAACAGCATAATGGAAAACCCATCGTACAAAGACGTGTGCAGTGGCGACACATTAGCCGCAGAAACCGTCAAGGTAGATTACGACCCATCTTTGGTGTCGTTAGAGTTTCTCACAAGAATGTTCTTCCACGCCATTGACCCGACATCATTAAACCGGCAAGGGAACGACATCGGGACACAATATCGTACAGGTATCTATTATACTGATAATGAAGACCTTGCCGAGATATACAAGGTATTTGAGGAACAGAGGTCAACGACGGAAGGAGAGATTGTAGTGGAAGTGAAAGCCTTACAGAACTTTTACGCTGCGGAAGACTATCACCAAGATTATCTTGACAAGAACCCGGACGGATACTGCCATCTGCCATACACATTATTTGAATTTGCGAGGGAGGCGAATAAATAACTATTATGTCTGTTTCATTATTACACATCTTAGGTATCGTCTTGGTTATCACAATAATAGAGACGATAGGGATAATATCTGTCCGGAAGGTAAAGAATGCGAGTGACTTCAGCACTGGTGGTGGCAACGCGGGCACATGGGTGGTGGCAGGAACAATCATCGGGACACTCGTAGGAGGACAGTCAACGGTAGGCACAGCGCAGCTCTCTTTCAATTTCGGAATATCCGCATGGTGGTTCACCATGGGAATGGCACTCGGATGCGTGGTGTTGGCACTCGGTTATATAGCACCTCTGAGGCGCAGCGGATGCTCCACCCTGCTTGAAATTGTCTCAAAAGAATATGGCAAGAAAGCCGAGATAGCCGGCTCTATCCTTTGTTCCATAGGCGTTTTCGTCAGCATTATCGCACAAGTGCTTTCTGCTTCAGCCTTGATAATGACGCTGTTCCCTATTAAAATGTGGGTGGCAGCAATCCTTTCCTCAATAATAATGACTCTATTCGTCGTCTTCGGTGGTGTGTGGAGCGCAGGAATAGGAGGAGTAGTGAAAATCATCCTCCTTTGTCTGTCATCATTAGCCGCCGGCATCATCGTCCTATTCCTCTCCAACGGACTCCCCGGCATCATAGAATCTATCCATAACACATTATTAAACACAGACTTAAACCTCATAAACGAATTATCCTCAACAAAAGATGTCGATAGTATATACATTTTCCCATTCGCAAGGGGAGTATCGAAAGACGTTGGCTCCTGTATCTCCGTAATCTTAGGCGTACTTTCAACCCAGACATACGCGCAGGCTATCTGGTCAGGGAAGAAAGACAGCAACGCACGGAAGGGAGCCATGGTTTCCGCATTAATATCAATCCCCATCGGGTTTGCCTGCATCTTGGTAGGCATGTACATGAGGGCAAACTATATCACCGCTGACGAGGCTAACGCATTGGCAATGATAGGGAAGGAGATACCAGAGAATATGGGGGTGATGGCGAGTTCAGCACAGGCCTTCCCGATGTTCGTAACCCAGCACATGCCTAAGTTCATAGGTGGGATAGTACTCGGAACATTGTTGATAACCATCATTATAGGCGGTTCCGGACTAACACTCGGAATATCCACCATTCTCGTTAATGACGTTTTCAGAAGGAGTAAGGACCTCGCTGTCACAAGGGTGACAATAGTAATGATACAACTTATCGCATTTATTGTAGCATCCTCATTCTCAAACCGTTACATTAATGACCTCGGATTCCTCTCCATGGGGCTAAGGGCGGCTTCAACATTCGTTCCCTTATCGTTAGCCATCTTCTTTCCCGGTCGTTTCAAACCCAAATGGGTGCTCGCGTCAATCATTGTTGGCACAGCAGGCCTCATTGTGACGGAAGTATTAAGTCTGCCCATCGATTCAATATATTGCGGCCTTCTATGCTCAATAATATGCTGCATGTTTGGAATAAAAAGAAATAACACAATAAAAAATATTTAATATGAAAAGAGGTTTTGGAAGTGACAATCATTCCGGTATCAGTCCGGAAGTGTTAACAGCCATAGCTGAAGCAAACGTTGGACACGCCTTAGCTTACGGTGACGATGAGTATTGTGAGAAGGCGGAGGCGATGTTTAGGGAGCAGTTTGGTAATCAGGCTGTTGTATCTTTTGTCTTTAATGGGACAGGAGCGAACACCATTGCTATTGACGCCATGGTACGTTCGCATGAGGCGGTGGTGTGTGCGGAGACGGCACACGTCAATGTTGATGAATGCGGTGCTCCTCAAAGAATAGTCGGTTGCCGTCTGCTCACCATTGACACTCCCGACGGAAAACTCACCCCCGAATTAGTCAAGACACGCCTACACGGCTTCGGGTTTGAGCATCATTCCCAACCAAAGGCAATCACTATCACCAACCCAACCGAGCTTGGGACGCTATACACCGTCGAGGAGATTCGCGCACTCGCCGACCTTGCTCACAGTAACAACATGTATCTTCATATTGACGGAGCGAGACTCGCAAACGCCGCGGTGGCATTGAACTGCTCTTTCAAGGAGATGACAACAGACGCAAATGTTGACATCGTTTCTTTTGGAGGAACGAAAAACGGCCTCATGCTCGGAGAATCGGTGTTGTTTCTAAACCCGGAGCTTGCCAAGGACTATAAATACCGACGCAAACAAGGGCTTCAGCTTTGCTCAAAGATGAGGTTTATAGCAGCACAATTCGATGCATATCTGAAAGATGAATTATGGAGGAGAAACGCGAGCCACTCAAACGCTATGGCAAAGATATTGTACGACAAGGTGAAAGACATTGATGGGGTGACAGTGATGTATCCCGTGCAGGTTAACAGCGTCTTTGTGAAGCTCCCGCGACATATATGGACAGAGCTTCAGAAGGAGTATTTCTTCTACGACTGGGATTATGACAACGACGTGGTGCGATGGGTATGCTCTTTCGACACAACGGAAGAAGACATCGATGACTTTGTCAAAGTGTTGAGAAGACTCATGGAGAAATAAAAAAGAGTGCCGGAATAATAAACACTCTGGCACTCAATAAAAAAATGACAAACAAATTATAAGTTAATATTGGCTTCTTTCCATTTTTCAATTGGAGGGATGATGCCAAGACCAATTATCTCATCACGCATTTTGCAGAGGTGTTCGTATGAAGCCTGCAGAGCCTCCATCTCCTGAGGTGTGCCTGTAGGTGCTGTGAAGTGGACACCCGTGGCGTCAATGACAGAAGGCATAGCCATCATCACGTTCTTAAAGCCGCATTTATCGCAGTTGACGTAGCATCCTGAAGGCAGGGTGAATTTCTCACCACCCATTGCTGCCTCTATCATCTTCACTGAATTATATGCCGGGCTTTGGAATGATGACCTTCCGCGGAGTTTGATGATTGCCGAGCCGCCTTGGATGGTCTTCTGTTTTATCTCAGCCATTTTTTCCGGAGAGATGATATCCATCAAAGGTTTGCCGTCAACTTTCACTTGAGAAGCGAATACTGCCATCTGCTCGCCGTGACCGCCGTAAGTGTTTGCGCCGGTGACGCTGCTCATCGGGACACCGAATTCCTTTGCGAGGTTGCTCTGGAGGCGTGTGGAGTCGAGAGCTGCGAGCGTTGTCACTTGGTCAGGACGCAGGCCTGAATGGAGAAGCACTACGAGACCTGTGAGGTCGGCTGGGTTGAAGATCACCACGACATGTTTTACGTCAGGGCAGTATCTCTTCACGTTCTTTCCGAAATCCTCGGCAATCTGGCAGTTGCCTTTAAGGAGGTCCTCACGTGTCATACCCTCCTTACGTGGAGCGCCACCTGAAGAAATGATGTATTTGGCATCTTTAAATGCCACCTCAGGGTCAGTGGTCCATGTGATGTTAGCTCCTTCAAAACCGCAGTGATACATCTCTTCTGCCACGCCTTCAAGACCAGGAGCATAGATGTCATAAAGACAGATGTTTGGTGTAAGCCCAAGCATGAGGGCTGTCTGAGCCATATTGGAGCCTATCATACCAGCGGCACCAACGATGGTCAATTTCTCATTTGTTAAGTAGTTCATCTCTAAAATATTTAATATCAACTATTTATTATTTCTTTCTTTAACTATTTCTTCCTGTTTATCCTTAGGTGTAGGCGAGTACTGGTAGAACTCCATTGAGTAGTTGGCCCTTCCAGAGGTGAGATTCCTCAGTGCGGTAGCATATCCGAACATCTCCATAAGAGGCACGAAGGCGTCAAGTTTCTGAGAGCCTTTACGGAAACGCCTCATCGCCTCGATACGTCCGCGGCGTTTGTTAAGGTCACCGGTGACATTGCCGATATAGTCGTCCGGGGTATTGACCTCGACCTTCATCGTTGGTTCGAGAAGGATAGGAGAGGCCTTCATGAAAGCCTCCTTGAAGCACATCTGCGCGCAGAGCTGGAACGACATATCAGATGAATCGACGGGGTGGTAGCTTCCATCGACGAGGACGCATTTCACGTCAACGACAGGGTAGCCGGCGAAAGGACCTTTCACCATTGCGGCCACAAGGCCTTTCTGCACTGAAGGGATAAACTCTTTGGGTATGACGCCGCCCTTCGTCATGTCAACAAACTCGAAGCCCTTGCCTGGGTTCGGCTCGAAGCGGATGACGGTGCGTGCAAACTGACCGCTACCTCCTGTCTGTTTTGCGAACTTATAGTTACACTCGAAAGGAGTTGTGATAGTTTCGCGGAACGAGACAGACGGTGCGCCCACTGACACCGGCACCTTGAACTCGTCCTTCAGGCGGTCAACGATAATCTCAAGATGAAGCTCGCCCATTCCCGCGATGATGGTCTCCTCCGTCTCCTCATCATAATGCGACCTGAACGAAGGGTCCTCATTACACAGTTTAGACAGAGCCTCACCAAGTTTGTTACGGTTCTTCTTATCCTCAAGGTTTATCTTCATCTCAATAACCGCTGGAGGGATATGGATGTTCTCTAACAACACCGGTGCGCTGTCGTCACACAGAGTGTCGCCGGTCCTTGTAATCTTCATTCCCACGAGGGCGACTATTTCACCTGCGCCGGCTTCAGAGATCTCTTCTCTCTCCTTTGCCTTGATGCGGAACACTCTGCCCACTCTCTCATATTTCCCCTTATTTGTATTATATACGCTCATTCCGCTTGTCAGTTTGCCGCTGAAGATTCGGATAAAGGTTTGCTGTCCGACATAAGGGTCGTTGATAAGTTTAAATGCGAGAGCTGCAAACGGCTCGTTATCAATAGGGTTACGTTGTATTGTCTTCTCCTCATCATTAGGGTCGTGGGCGATGATTGCGCCAAGGTCCTTAGGTGAAGGCAGATAGTCAACGACAGCGTCGAGAAGCAGCTGAATACCTTTGTTCTTATATGCAGAGCCGCAGAGCACCGGGACCATCATCAGTTTTATTGTCGCCTCCCTGATAGCTGCCTTGAGCATATCCACAGGCACCTCCTCGTCAGCAAGGTACAGCTCCGCAATATTGTCGTCAAAGTCAGCCACATGCTCTATCAGGTTATGCCTCTCAGCAACAGCCTTCTCCATCATGTTCTCAGGGATTGGGCCGATGATACGTTCTTTATCATTGAAAATGACGGAGTTCATATTAACAAGGTCTATCATTCCCTCAAATGAGCTCTCAACACCTATAGGAAGCTGCAACGGCACAGCATTTGCTCCAAGATACTTGTTCATCTGGCTTACCACCTCATAGAAATCCGCTCCCGTCCTGTCCATCTTGTTCACAAAGGCGATACGAGGGACACGGTATTTGTCGGCTTGGTTCCACACCGTCTCACTCTGTGGCTGGACCCCGCCAACAGCACAGAACACTGCTATCATACCATCGATGACGCGCAGCGAACGCTCCACCTCAACGGTGAAATCCACGTGACCGGGAGTGTCTATCAAGTTTATCTGATAGTCATTCCAATGCGCCGTGATGGCTGCAGATGCTATTGTGATACCACGTTCCTGTTCCTGCTTCATAAAATCCATTGTAGCCTGCCCGTCATGCGTCTCTCCAACCTTACGATTCACACCTGTGAAATACAGGATTCGCTCCGAACATGTTGTCTTTCCAGCATCAATATGTGCAGCAATGCCTATGTTCCTTAATTTCGAAATGTTAATTGCCATATTATTATTTTGATAATCAATTATTTTTCTTGATTTTTAAGATAAAAAATCCATTTTGCAAATATACTTCTTTTCCTTTATCCGTCATCTTTTGTGAATGATATTTTTCTTCATTATTCTATTCTTGAACAACGTTGAATATCAACGGCATCAAAAATGCCGCTATCATTAGGCGACTTTTATTATTTTTTTAGGAAGCAAAAAAGACACCCACACAATGTCATGCGGGTGTCCCGATTACGTTATCTACAGTTAATTTATTCTTTTACAACACTCTGCACTGACGAGCCGTTGCTTGTTACAATGCGGAGGAAATAGACGCCATTGGGGAGTCCTGAGATATTCACCACGTTGCTTGTCTCTGTCATCAAGACGCGTCCGGTGTTATCGACGACCTCTACATATTGAAGGTTGTCAGCCTCTACATTGACAATTCCTGATGAGGGGTTAGGATAAGCGAGGGTGTGGCTTGCGTCGAGCGTTGTGGTTCCCAAGATGCCATTAACGCCGCATCTCAACATCCAAGTGAGGTTCTGTCCATAATCGAGAATATTGTTCCAATAGCTTCCGTCTATGCAGAGCCAGCCACCATTACGGTCACCGCAGAATGTTGCTGCCGACATTGGCCAAGCGAGTGAGGAGCGCATGACGACCCAGAGGTTCTTCTTGTTGTTGAACTGTATAGGCTCGCTGAAAGAAAACTCCACATAGCCGCTTGTCTCTGAGTTGAGATGAAGTGTCTTAGAGCCGATTAGTTCGTCGGGAGCGTTATCTCCGCCCTGATAAATCATCGCCTCATACTGTCCAGGGGCTTCTGCGTTGAAATACATCTGCACCCAGTCGATTGTGTTCACAGTCTTCACCACGTTTGCAGGGAACATGGCTGCCCACATTACGGTGTAGCCGGAATATCCCGTGCCCATGTTTATCTCCCAAGGCCCGTCAGTGTATGTCAGAGGGTTGTTCATTGAATACACCTCCACCTCAAGGGATTCCGTTGTGGTGCCGAAGTCGTTTGACACCGCCACTGTTACAGTGAAGACACCGTTCTCGGTCCAGATGCATGACACCTCTTCGCCTGTAGCAGTAGGAGGTGTGGCTCCCTCTAATGTCCATTCGATGCTTGTGACAGGGTCGTAACTTGCAATTGTTACATCAAAATCAGCGGGCATTCCAAGGTAGGCCGACTCTGAGCCGTTTAATGATATGGCTGGAGCGACACCCGGTCTCGGATACTCCTCGATAAGCTTCTCGATATTTGACACTGTGACGACAGGATTGCTCGGATACAGCCCGAAGCTTTTTCCATATATATCGCAGTAAAAGCCGTTAGGTGCAATGAAATAAATGCTTGGAACATAGCCCTCATATAACGACATACATGTCGAAAGGCAGTCACGGTTGTCAATAATAGGGTACTCGATAGGCTCGCCGTTAGGAGTAACAGTCCAGTCACCCCACGAGATTGTTGACATCGTAGTGCCACTATTGCCGTAAATCTGCTCGATAGTGTTATCCTCCTCAATCTCAACCCATATCACCTGCACATCTTCCATCGCGTCAACGGCTTCAAGGACGCCTGAAGAATGAACGTTCCAGCATGGCTCGCACCAGCAGCACGAATAGTCGATGACCACACTTTTTCCCGACTCAAGAATCGCCCCCAAATCAACGGTGTTGCCATAAATATCTGTGGCAACAAAAGGCTCCGCAATCTGGCTCCATTCAGGAATCGCTCTCTCTACTTCTCCATACACAACTCCTTGAGGACGCTGCATGTCTCTAACCTGCGCCATTGATACAAGGCACATCGTTACTAAAAAAACAGATAATATAAACTTCTTCATTAATTTCAATCCGGTTATATAGACATCGGACTCATCGCTTCTTTGTTTGTTTCGGTCTGCAAAAATAAAATATTTTTCTTTATCTACAATGCAAGATTAATTTAATTCTCACTTTATCACACACTTCTTTTAAACTTCATTTTTGATAAAAATCAACATGTTTTTTATATTTTTAGAGTGGAAATGTGATAAAATAATTTTAAAAACAACCTTAAAAAACAAACACACAACACTCAGACAAGGATAAACATATCTAATAATCAATAACATACAATAGAATTATTTTTTTCAAAAAAAATGTTGCACGAATGATAATCTTTTGTACTTTTGCAGTGGAGATATGGCAGAGCGGTCGATCGCGGCGGTCTTGAAAACCGTTATACAGAAATGTATCGGGGGTTCGAATCCCTCTGTCTCCGCAAGAGTCGCAAAGTAATGCAAAATACTATGCGACTTTCTTTTTTTAAAATTTTCACTCAAAGCCTTTGTCTTCTTATTCTGAAACGCGCTGCATTTTGCCACAAAAGTCTTACTCCAAGTCATATTAATTAATAAGGTGTACTTGACGAGCAAATGTAAGTTTTCTTTATTATTATTAACAAGAAAAATAACAGACAAGAGCAATGTAAACTTTCTAAAATAATAGGAAAATAAACATTTTCTTAACACGTTATAATACCAAAATCTTTTTCAATACAACTGTAAATATTGGGGATATGGCACTCATCAAACTGATTAGAAACACTTTATGCGTAATTATTGCCATGGCAGCCCTCTGCTCATGCAACAAAACATTTTCTGACTCACAGTTTAACAAGCTTTACGAGCTGAATGAGCGAGGAACAATAGTGTTCAAGGGAAGCATAAACAACAAAGACTATGCAGCATTTATCAACAAATATTCCCCCACAAACATTAGCGGACATAGTTTTTTGCTCGACGGCAACGATAACGACACGACGGCATTTTATTTAAAGAAAGACAACAACACCTTGGTTTTCAATCAAAAAGGAATCACAAGCAAATATAGAATCAAGAAGATGAGCTTTAGTGACGATGAGGTGAGCGGAAGACTCCGACATGGATTATTTGAAAAAATCGACTTCAGGTTCAGCAGATATTACGTTCCGGAATACAGGGAGTGCGAGTCGAAACGGTATGTTGAGACGCTGTTTGATGTTGACACGATAAAGGACGTTAAATATGGCGAGGTTGAAGGATATTGGACCAAGACCGACTATTACGCTGACGTGAATGAGATATTGAAGGGGCAGGGGAAAACCCTTAACAACCAGCGTCTTGACTTGAGGATGGATATATATTTGCCCCATTCCGACACTCTTGCGAGCCGCCCACTGATAATGTTGATGCACGGGGGCGCGTTCTATGTCGGGAGCAAGGACGACACACCCATCAAGAAATGGTGCTCACACTTCGCATCGCTTGGATATGTCTCAGTATCAATAGATTACCGTATGGGATTCAGGCCTGCCAAGAGATCGATAGAGCGTGCGGTATATGCTGCCATCCAAGATTCTCACGCCGCAATGCGCTATCTCGTTGACAACCAGCACGTCTATGGCATTGACACCTCTATGATGTTTGTTGGAGGCACAAGTGCCGGAGCTATTACCGCGCTGCATCTCGCCTTCATGAACAACGACACACGCCCCGAATCCTCCTATGATGGTCTGTTCAGCGATGACATGGGACCTATTGAAAGCACAGGAAACAACATCTCCACCAACTTCACAATAAAAGGAGTAGCGGATATGTGGGGCGCGATTTCTGACATCTACATGATTGACTCTCAAGATATTCCCGTCATCGCCTTCCATGGCGACATCGACGACATAGTACCTTTCAACCATGATTACCCTTTTACAAAAATAGGCCCGCTGTGCAAACTGTTATTTAACAAGATGTACGGCTCGTCAGATATTATCAACAGGTTGAAAACCAATGGCGTAAGTAACTCCAATCTTTTCACCCTGCACAACACGGGGCATTCTCCTCACATCAACAGCTCAAGAGAAGTCAACGATGTGTTCTATTTTATCCAAGATAATATGGACCCGTTTTTTCACGACATCACAGTGTGCAACGACATACTCGCTGACGGCAATGTCTTTAGGCTGAAAAACCTGAACTCATCAAACGTCACTTGGCAGGCAGCAGGAGGCCTTATCTTAGAAAACAGCGGCAACGAAGTTACAATTGCTTGGTTCTCAAACGCTCCCGAACATATTGTCAGAGCCTCCGGGACCATTAGAGGCGCCGGCTTCACTTACGAAATGAATGTCAAATAATAATATTTAAAATCATATTCATTAAAGATTATTAACATCTATTCAAAAAAGAGACTGTCCATCGTTTACAAGATAATAACAAACGCGAATCAATAATAATCAATCAGTTATGAAAACAAGAACATTTACTTTGTTAATTTTAATTCTGTTATTATGCCTTAACGCCCCTGCTCAAACAGGCTTCAGTCTTGAAAATGTTGAGATACCATCAAGAATCAAGGGCAGAGCCGAGCGAATCATCACGCACAAAGGATACAGAGTTTCATACAACAGCGAATGGAAGATTCCGAACTGGGTTGCTTACGAGCTGACCGACGAGGAGGTTGAGGGAGAAGTGCCGCGTTCAAACAAGTTCGTACCGGACCCGATGGTTCCCAAATATCAGACAGCCACCACCGATGACTATAAGAACTCAGGCTGGGACAGAGGGCATCTGGCTCCTGCGGCCGACATGAAATGGGACCCGCAAGCAATGAAAGAGTCGTTTTACCTTTCTAATATTTGTCCCCAGAACCACAATCTCAACGCCGGAGTGTGGAAAGACCTTGAGGAACACGTCCGCGCCCTCGCGTCTCAGAAAAAGCACATCTACGTGGTATGCGGCCCAATAGTGAACGACGAGAGCAGGACAATAGGAGAAAACAAGGTAGTTGTCCCCGACGCGTTCTTCAAAGTGCTTCTTCAGGAAGAAAACGGGGAGATACACACTATCGGCTTCATATACGAAAACAAAAGCGGAAGAAAACCAATGTCAACATACGCTATGACCGTGAACGAGGTGGAAGAGATTACAGGAATTGATTTCTTCCCGTCACTGCCAAACAAAATAGAGAACGCAGTGGAGGACACCGTGGATTTCTCGAAATGGACTGTCAGAAAGGCGTCCGCAAACTCTGACTAACAATTAAAACAATGATTATCATTTAACAAAGACGCGACACCACAACAATGGAGCCCCATCAAAAAATGTTGATAAATAATCAGAAAAAATTTGCTTCAAAATAAAAATGCGATTTATCTTTGCAAAAAACTAAAATCATGAACCTTATATACCTAATTGTCGGAGTAGTAATTGGCATTGTCGCAGGCATTTTTATCGGTTACGCCAGACGTCAGTCACTGATTGTCAGGGCAGAGTTACAGCAGAAGCAGATAGAGTCATTAGAGAAGCAGCATCTGGAATCATTAGAGATACAGCGACAGCGATTTGACGAGACGATAGAGAGAGTAGAGGCACAGATGCGCCTTGCCACCGACGACATGCTCAAGCAAAGGCAGAAAGAACTCGCCGAGACGAATTGTGCGAGCCTCGGCAACATAGTAAACCCGCTCAAGGAGACATTAGACAAGATGAAAAAAGCCATTGACGACAACACCTTGAGGCAGACATCCTTGAGCAGCGAGATGAAGGCAAACATAGAAAACATGCTGAGGCAGAGCGAGGCGGCAAAAATGAGTGCCGACGAACTGGCACGAGTGTTCAAACACGGAGCCAAAGTACAAGGCGACTGGGGAGAGACCGTCCTCGACGAAATGCTTGAATCACAAGGCTTAGTGCGCGGAATACATTACGACACCCAATGCGTCATCAGAGACGAGAAAGGCAACCCGATAAAATCAGACGACGGCTCAACAATGCGCCCCGACATAATACTCCACCTCGACCAGCAAAGAGACGTGATAATAGACTCAAAAGTGTCCCTCACCTCCTATATCGACTACGTGAATGCAGAAAACGAAAGCGACAGGGATAAACACCTCAAGGGGCATATCGACAGCCTGAACAAACATGTCAGAGAGCTCTCGCAGAAAGACTACTCTTCGTATGTGCCAAGGAGCAAGACCCGAATGAACTATGTGATAATGTTCGTGCCAAACACCGGCGCACTTTGGACAGCACTGAGAGCACAGCCCGACCTATGGAGAAAAGCGATGGAAAAGGACGTGTTTATCGCTGACGAACAGACATTATACGCGGCTTTAAAGATAATAAACCTCACGTGGAAACAAATCGCCCAAGCACAAAACCACGAACAGCTGTACGACCTTGCTAACGAGATAGTGGATAGAGTGGGCATGTTTTACAAGCATTATTCAGCCTTGGGCAAGGCTATCGACAACGCACACTCCGCCTTCGAAGAAGGAGAGAAGAAACTCATAAACGGCAGACAAAGCATCATAAAGTCATGTAACAAACTTATTGACTTAGGTGCAAAGCAAAGCTTAAAGAACAGGCTGCCGCAAAACAACGAATCAGAGGACTTTGCAAGCTTAGAAGAAGACCATAATCAGAAAATAAACACATAACATCATGAATAACAACGTAATAGACACCATCATCTCAAGAAGGAGTATCAAGAAATATCTTGACAAGCCCGTAGCCAAGGAGCTTGTAGAGACAATAGTGAAGGCTGGGACATTCGCACCATCAGGAATGAACAGGCAGTCAGCCATAATACTCGCCGTGACAGACAAAAAGACGAGAGACATACTCAGCGAGATAAACGCCCGGCTGCTAAACATCAACTCTGACCCGTTTTACGGAGCCCCCGTCGTCCTTGTCGTCCTCGCTAAAAAAGATGTGAGGACCAACATCAATGACGGCTCTCTCGTATTAGGCAATATGATGATAGCCGCACACAGCCTCGGACTCGGCTCCTGCTGGATTCACAGGGCGAAAGAGACCTTTGAGACTGAAGAGGGTAGGAGGATACTTGAACAAAACGGCATCAACCCTGACGAATATATCGGAGTGGGAAACTGCATTGTGGGCTACACTGACGAGACCGGCATAAAACCTCAAGCACCTCGAAAAGAGAACTATGTGTTCTGGATATAATTAATACTATTGTAGTATCCTAAACTAACATCACCGCCGAGCCACCGCCTTATTATTAAGGTGTGTGGCATTATCACTATCATTCCTCATCGTCCTGACATCTGACCTCTACTGTAAGTGTATTACGACGAGGAAAGAAGACTGTATGATGTCTGTATATTATTTACGGCTTCATAATTAAGCCGATTAATCTTATTTCTACGTATTTCTCTGTAATCTTTAAGGATTCTAAACCTTGAAGAAGATACATATTGTATTTCAAGTGATAGTTATAAAAGGACTAAAATATTAAAGATGCGTTTTGTAATATCCGAACAGCATGTCTTTCAATAAATTGAAAAAATCACAATGATTATTGTATATTTTACAAAGGTTGTGTCAAGATTTGGAACAGGTGTGTTGTAATTTTGCAGCCGAATAAAAACGGTGGAAACAGACAAAAAAAGTCCCAGAGCCACAAAAAATTTATGAGGCCGCATTTAGCAAAAGATGTTGAAGGATTATAATCTGGTTATCTGTTAAGGTCGGACCTTAGAGTCCGACCTTATGGATAAAGGAAGGAGGGGAAAAGGCAGGTGGACATCATCCATTCACAAAATATTGATAACCACTATTTTACACAAAGGAATAATTTTTTTCATAAAAAGAACGTTCGTATAAAAAAAAAGTGTATTTTTGCAGTGGGTAAGTCTTATACGACCAGCTCCCATCAAACTCCCCCA
>SAMEA3663297__coassemble_273_pt1 | contig 31974 bp, 26 predicted proteins | sample SAMEA3663297__metabat2_high_PE_006 | metagenome-assembled genome bin SAMEA3663297 (sample SAMEA3663297) | pig gut metagenome | biome: pig gut; feature: pig-associated habitat; material: faeces | place: China | collected 2013 | reverse complement strand
CGTCATAGTGGTCGAGGCGACGCTGGTCGATAACATATCCTTTGATGAGATACTGTTTAAGGATAGAGGTCGCCCACTGACGGAAGCGGGTGGCGTTCTTACTATTTACTCTATATCCAACAGATATCACCATATCGAGGTTATAAAAAGGTACTTGCTGTGTATGCGTCTTTCCAGGCATTGCTCCGTGAGGAGTGACCTGTGCAAAAAATGCACATGTCACTTCGCGAGACAGTTCTCCTTCTTGATATACCTTGGCAATATGGCGGCCTATAACCGTTCTGTCTCTTCCAAACAATTCTGCCATCTGGCTTTGTGTAAGCCACACAGTATCTTTCTCCAACTTCACTTCAAGTTGGGTGTTCCCGTCATCTGCCGTATAGAGCACGATAGATGAGCCGTTGTTCGCAATAATTCTTTTTTCTGTCATGCTTCCTCCTCCTTATTATATATTTCAACATTCAATTTATCTTTCCTGCCATCTCATTTCGAAGCCATAGCGGTTCGATTATTTCTCCATCCTATCCATTCCACAATATCTCTTTTAGGAAATCGAAGGTTGGACAGAGATGAAACTCGAAGATGCTGTATTCTTCCGTTCGTTATGCCTCTTTTTGCGACTCATGCAGAGGTAAGTCACGGAGATAGTTGGTTTGCCTTTCGAGAAATCCATCACATACAACGTTGTTAAGATATATAATAAAACAACAAATAAACAATTTCCTCTACTTGCGCTTCACTTCCTCACCGCAGCACGATAACATCTCCCACTTGCAACACCGAGTTCTCGTCGAGACCGTTCATCTTGAACAGCCTGTCGAGACGTACCGCATAATATTGGGAAATCTTCGTCAAGGTCTCGCCTTTCTTCACCACATGCACCTTGTTACCGTCGGCAGCGCGTTGGCGTTTCGGTCCCACATACAGCACCTCGCCCTCAACGAAAGTCTTTTTTGAACCGAGGTTGTTATACTTAACCAACTGTCTCTCTGTGGTCCTCAGTTCCTTGGCAAGAGCGGCGAGGCTGTCACCGTCTTTTGTGATGATGAACTTCACCCCGAAGTTTATCCTGACGTAATGCTTACCCGGCGTCACTGCGACCACCTTGCATTTCATAAAGTCGGGAGCGACAGACGGCACTATATCAGGGTTCACCTTTGGTTTCTGTTTCTTCTTCTTTTCACTCTCCGCCTTAGGTGCCGGCTTATCCTCCTTCTTCTCAGGTGTCTTCTTCACCGAGCCGTTCTTCTTGACCTTGAACTTACCGCTTGTCACCATCTTGTCGTACTCATAAAGCTCATACGTCTCAATGATGTTCACGAGCACGGCGGCGTAAGTAGGTAGAGTGGCATAACCAGCCTTCTTCAGTCCTTTTGCCCAGCCTTTATAGTCGGTAATCTTCAGTTCGTACAGGTCTTTGTAGCGGTCCCTCTTCAGGAAGGCGGAATGGTCGCGGTACGATTCAGCGGCGTCATTATATACCCGGAAGCACTCGTTAGGCGCATCGTCGTCTTTGTACATCTTCTTCCCCTTCCAGTCGCTGTGGCACTTTATCCCGAAATGGTTGTTGCCCTTGGTGGCAAGCTCGCTCTGCCCATTTCCCGACTCCAAAATGCCCTGCGCCAATGTGATAGACGCCGGTATCTTGTTCAAAACCATCTCTGTCATGGCAATATCCTTATACTTATCAATATAGTCGAGCGTCAGCTTGTTCTTCTGCCTGTTTTGTGCTTCCAAACCTAATACACTGAGCATCAACAATATAAAAAATATCTTCCTAAGAATATTACCCATTATGTTTTTAAAAAAAATTTTTGTAAAAATACAAAATTAACGTTAACGAGGGGGAAAATATTATCCTTGCATTAAAACGATAGCATTTTACCAAAGAGAGGAAGGCTTTAATAACAAAACAAAAGCGAGTTTTAAATATTATTTTACATCTTATTAATAAAAGATAAATGAATTTTATTATTTTTGCGGATTATAATTAAAGAAATGGATTCTTCGATAATAAAGAAATACTTTCCTCATCTTAACGAGGCGCAATTATCTCAATATGAGCAGCTTAGACCATTATATCAAGAATGGAACAGCAAGATAAACCTTATTTCACGGAAAGACATGGACTGTTTTTACGAGCATCATGTGCTACACTCCTTGGCTATTGCGAAATATTTCGATTTGCTTCCGGGCATGAAGGTCATGGACATCGGGACGGGAGGCGGTTTTCCGGGCATTCCGCTTGCGATAATGTATCCGCAGACGAGTTTCCTGCTTGTTGACAGCATTGGGAAGAAAATCAAGGTGGTGCAGGACGTGAAGGAGAAGCTCGGCTTAGATAATGTCACAGCAGTACAGGAGCGTGCTGAGAAAATCAACGACAAGTTTGATGTCATCACAAGCCGAGCGGTGACACAGCTTCCCGACTTCGTGAAATGGTGCAACAACAAGCTAAGGATAACCAACGACATAGAGGCAGGAGGCGTGCTTTACCTCAAAGGCGGCGACATAAAAGAAGAGTTAGACAGCGTCCCGAAGAATTGGAAAAGGAAGAAAATAAACATCTCAAAATGGTTCTCCGAGCCTTATTTTGAAGAGAAATATGTAATTCATCTATATTAAAATTAAAACCATGAAAAAAAGATTATTAACATTGTTGGTCATTGTCGCTTTTGCAATCACAGGATTTGCACAGCAGGCGATGCAGTTGCCAACCGACCCTAACGTAAGGATTGGCAAGTTAGACAACGGAATGACTTATTATCTGAGGCACAACGAGAAGCCTGCGCAGAGGGCTGACTTCTACATTGCCCAGAAGGTAGGCTCCATCCTTGAGGAGGAGAGCCAGAGAGGCCTCGCACACTTCCTTGAGCACATGGCTTTCAACGGCACCGTAAACCTTCCGGACATGACGCTGAGGGACTATCTGCAGAGCCGAGGCATCAAGTTCGGCGAGAACCTCAACGCCGGAACAGGTATCGACCAGACAGTATATATGGTCACCAACGTCCCCACAACACTTCCGGGCCTCGTTGACACCTGCCTCCTCATTCTTCACGATTGGTCAAGCTTCATTGCCCTTGAGGAAGAAGAGATTGACAACGAGCGCGGCGTCATCCTCGAAGAGCTGCGCACCCGTGAGAACGCTAACGAACGAATCATGAAAGAGATTCTCCCTCAAATCTATCCTAACAGTCCTTACGCTAACAGACTCCCAGGCGGACTTCCTGAAGTCATCGCGAACTTCGAATACCAGACACTCCGCGACTACTATCAGAAATGGTACCGTCCTGACCTCCAAGGCCTTGTCATTGTTGGCGATATTGATGTCGATGCAATAGAAAACCGCATCATCGAACTATTCTCCGACATCAAAGCCCCAGTCGATCCCGCACCAAGACCTTTATTCATGATAGAAGACAACGAAGAACCTATCGTAGCCATCTGCTCCGACCCAGAACAGACAAACTACGAAGTCAATATCTTCTACAAACACGAGACAACACCTTTCAACCTCAGAAACGATATAGGCTATTGGATGTCAAAATATGTGCTCTCAATCATCTCCGACATGCAGATTAACAGACTCCAAGAGCTCGCACAGAAGCCAGACGCTCCTTTCGTTTACGCCTACAGCTACTACGGAGACTACTACATCTCCCCGACAAAAGACGCATGGAACAACATTGCAATGGCGAAGGACATGAGCGGCATCGACGAGGCCATCACCGCAATAGTGACCGAGAACAACCGCATGCAGCAGTACGGCTTCACAGCATCAGAATATGAGAGAGCCAAAGCCGACTTCATGAAACAGATTGAGAACAAATACAATGAGAGGAACAACACCGAGAACCGATTCTACGTCAACGAGTGCCTCGACAACTTCCTCACCAACGAGCCTATGATGGGCATTGAGACAGAATACACACTCTATCAGCAGATAGCTCCAAACGTCCCGTTAGAGACCATCAACGCTTTCGCCGCCCAGCTTATCCCTGAGAACAACCTCGTCATCACAGTGACGACACCAAAGAAAGAAGGCGAGACAGCTCCAACGAAAGAACAGATACTCGCGGTTTACAACGCAGCCAAAGACATTGAAGTTGAGCCTTATAAAGAAGAAGTGTTTGAGGGCCCTATGGTTGAGAACCTGCCTAAAGCCGGCAAGATAAAGAAAGAGACTCTCATCCCTGAAATGGACGCCACGATGCTCACTCTCAGCAACGGCATGAAAGTCGTCTATAAGAAGACAGACTATAAGGAGGACGAAATCAGGTTCACAGCCTCAAGCCCTGGCGGCATCTCAGCACTGCCTCAGAAGGACTTCGTCACCCTACAGGCACTGCCCGAACTCATCACCCTCGGCGGAGTGGGCAACTTCAGCGCAATAGACCTCCCAAAGGTCCTCGCGGGTAAAAAAGTCAACGTCTCTCCATTCATCAACACCTATTACGAAGGCATGAACGGCTCCTGCTCTCCTAAAGACCTTGAGACAATGATGCAGCTCATCCACCTCTATTTCACCGCACCACGCCAAGACAACGAGGCATTCACATCCTATATCCAGAGAAACAAAGCCATGCTCGAAAACGTAGAACTCGACCCAATGGTCACCTTCTCCGACTCGCTCACAAAGATTATGTATAACAACCACCCTCTCAGACTAAGGATGAAAGCATCTGACCTCGATATGATTAACTACGACGAGGCAATGAAGATGTATCAGGACAGATTCGCCGACCCGAACAACTTCACCCTTTACTTCGTAGGAAATATCGATATCGACAGCTTCAAACCTCTTGTCGAGCAGTATCTCGCCTCTCTGAAGAAGAAGAAACGCAAAGAGTCGTGGAACGACATCAACCTTAGCATCACAAAAGAAGACCATATCTGCCACTTCAACAAAGAGATGCAGAACCCTAAGACTTCTATTTACATGATTCTCAACGGTGAGATGGAATACAACTATCACAACCAGCTTTACATGAAAGCCCTTTCCGACATCATGGACATCGTCTATACAAAGACTATCCGTGAGGAAGAAGGCGGCACCTACGGAGTGGGAGTCATGGGACAACTCATCAAGATTCCTTCAAACTCATATCTCTTCCTCATCGCTTTCGACACCAACGACGACATCTACCAGAAACTTATTAATAAGGTATATGAAGGACTTGAGGACGTGGCGACGAACGGACCGAGACAAGAAGACCTCAACAAGGTCGTCGAGAACCTCTACAAGAAACGCGCAGAGAACCTTGAAGAGAACTCATTCCATACAAGCGCAATCAAGACCCTCGTTGACGACGGCATCAACATCATTGCCGAATATGACGAGATCGTGAAGAGCATGACGGTAGAGTCTATCGCTGATTTCACCAAAGAGATACTTAAATCATACAAGAAAGAGATAGTACAGCTTCCTTTGAGACAGTAATAATCAAAACTAAACAATATGACACAACAATCAATGACGTTACGCGACAGTGCAGCCATGAGATGGATTGCCTTGTTGCTCTTGGCATTAGCCATGTTCTGCTCATATATCTTCATGGATATATTGTCACCTATCAAGGATCTCATGATGCTTCCTGTTGAGGAAGGCGGAAGAGCATGGGATTCAACAGCATTCGGCACTATGCAGGGTGCAGAGACGTTCCTTAACGTATTCGTATTCTTCCTTATTTTCGCGGGCATCATCCTCGACAAGATGGGGGTACGTTTCACAGCAGTGTTATCAGGCGTAGTGATGCTCATCGGAGCACTCATAGAGTATTATGCGGTGTCGGATGCCTTTATCGGCAGCAGCTTAGAGAAATGGTTCACCAACAACCTCAACTACATTCCCGGATTTGACGAGCTTGGGGTGTCACCATTCTACAGGGGCATGCCTGCATCAGCAAAGCTCGCAGCCCTCGGCTTCATGCTCTTCGGCTGCGGCACCGAGATGGGAGGCATCACCGTGTCACGCGGTATCGTGAAATGGTTCAAAGGAAGAGACACCGCATTGGCAATGGGCTCAGAGATGGCTCTCGCCCGCCTCGGCGTCGCCACATGTATGATCTTCTCTCCTTTCTTCGCAAAACTCGGCGGAACAATCAGTGTATCACGCTCCGTCGCCTTCGGCGTAGTGCTCCTCTGCATCGCCCTTATCATGTTCGTGGTCTATTTCTTCATGGATAAGAAGTTAGACTCACAGACAGGAGAGGCCGAGGCAAAAGACGACCCTTTCAAAGTTTCCGACATAGGCAAGATTCTCTCAAGCCTCGGTTTCTGGCTCGTCGCTCTCCTCTGCGTTCTCTATTACTCAGCAATATTCCCGTTCCAGAAATATGCGGTGAACATGTTGCAGTGCAACCTCACCCTCGTGCCTGGCGAAGGCTTCTGGGCTAATAGCAGCGTGACAATCATACAGTACATCATCATGCTCGTCGTCGCCATCTGCGCTTTCGCAAGCAACTTCTCAAAGAAAAAAGGCATGAAGGTCGGACTCATGGCATTAGCCGTCGTCTCCCTCATCGTCTATTGCTTTATGGGATACAAGAGAGGCACCGCTGAGACAATCTTCGCAGTGTTCCCGCTCCTCGCCGTAGCCATCACCCCAATCCTCGGCAACTACGTTGACCACAAGGGTAAGGCAGCCTCAATGCTTATGATAGGCTCCCTCCTACTCATCTTATGCCACCTCACCTTCGCTTTCATCCTGCCTCTCTTCAAAGGCAACGCTGTTGGAGGCGTGATAGTGGCTTATGTGACAATCCTTGTCCTCGGCGCATCGTTCTCACTCGTACCAGCAGCATTGTGGCCAAGCGTCCCGAAACTCGTTGACGAGAAAATCATCGGCTCAGCTTACGCACTCATCTTCTGGATTCAGAACATCGGACTGTGGCTGTTCCCTCTCCTCATCGGCAAGGTGCTCGACAACACCAACCCACAGATTATAGAGGCCCTCAACAACGGCACCATCACAGCAGAAGAAGCCGCCACTTCATACAACTACACCGCTCCTTTGGTAATGCTCGCCTGCCTCGGCGTCGCCGCCCTCGCTATTGGCGTGTATCTCAAGAGCGTCGATAAGAAAAAACACCTCGGTCTTGAAGAACCTAACATCAAAGACTGATAACTGAACTTATTTCTCACTTCTTCACAAAACACCCTAGGACATTACGCCTCAGGGTGTTTTTTTAATACAATAATGCAAATCAAGGGGATATATACGAACAACGGGACGTAGCAAAAAACAGAGATTATCTCAATGGGAATGGCGAAAGATAAAAAAAATCCTACGCATCATATTTGACACATAGGATTCTGTGGAAACTGCTGGGCTCGAACCAGCGACCCCTTGCTTGTAAGGCAAGTGCTCTGAACCAACTGAGCTAAGCTTCCCTTTGCGAGTGCAAAAATACTATTTTTTTCTTTACAACCAACATATTTTTAATATTTTTATAATAATTTTATAACTAATTCATTTTCAATAAAAAAAACAAACAATATCACTCCATCATTTCATTCCTAAACACCTATCACACACAAATGAATAAGGATTTATCCACTATTATCCACTCAAAATATCATCTCAAATTAGAAATAATACAATGAAAACAAAATTGTGATACGGGAAAGCACTGACATCAGACAATGGGGAGTAAATGTGGACGACTCATAAGGACACTCAATGGTTCATCGCCGACCACGGCAAAGGAATACGTGGCTTTTCCACCATTTCATACAAAAAAACGAAAACTATTTCATCGAAAGAGGTATCTTCACTGTTATGAACCGGATGTATCTTGTTATAGATCGTCTCGTTCAGGCTTGGGTCAAAGTGGTCGGTGTATTGGCTGCCCACAAAAAAAGACGGAATCCTATTCCTGCAACAAAAAAGAACCCTGCCACGTTGTATTGGGCAAGGTCATAATGGAAAATAAATTTGAGCGGATTACGGGGTTCGAACCCGCGACCTGAAGCTTGGGAAGCTTCCGCTCTACCAACTGAGCTAAATCCGCATTTCTTATAAAAGTGCTGCAAAAATACAAAATAATTATTTATCTTTGCAAAAAATTTTTTAATTATTTAATCATGTTAAACATCGCAGAAAAAATAAAGAAAGCTATTGAAGACAGAAAATGGAGCGACATAAAGGCAAACGACTCATGGTCAGTATTTAAAATAATGTCGGAGTTCGTGAACGGATACGAGACACTCTCAAAAATCGGGCCTTGCGTCGCTATTTTCGGCTCAGCGAGGATAAAAGAAGACAACCCTTATTACGAAATGGCTGAAGAGACCGCTAAGAAACTTGTGAGCAAGGGTTTCGGCATTATCACCGGCGGTGGCCCAGGAATCATGGAGGCCGGCAACAAAGGCGCACATGAGGCTAACGGAAAAAGCGTAGGATTAAACATCATACTCCCCCACGAACAGCACGCCAACCCTTATATCGATAACGACAAGTCAATAAACTTCGATTACTTCTATATCCGCAAGACAATGTTCATGCGCTACTCTCAAGGATTCATCGCCTTCCCAGGCGGGTTCGGCACTCTCGATGAACTCTCGGAAGCCATCACTCTCATTCAAACCAACAAACTCGTTCATTTCCCTATCGTCATGGTAGGAAAAGAATTCTGGTCCGACCTTGTGGAATGGTTTAAAAAGACACTCCTAACTAATAAACTCATCTCTGAAAAAGACTTCGACATCTTCCATGTAGTTGACACCCCTGATGAGGCAGTCGCCATTATTGACGAATTCTACAACAATTCCGACCTGAAACCAAACTTCTAAGGAAAATTTTTTCGAATGACTAAAAAAATGTGCTGCAATGAAAAAAAATTCGTACCTTTGCACGCTTTTTAAAATTAGTCATTCGACATGGGGTTGACCGGTTTTGACAGCTTGTAGAATGGTTATGTAAGCATACCGAGCCTTGCAGCGACGCTCGTTAATACTAACTGCAAAAAATTAATTGGCGAAAATAATTACGCTTTCGCTGCTTAGTTGAAGAATAGTAAACTAAAGCTTAATCCTTTCACAAGGTGAGGGGACGAAACATCTCGCGGATGGAGATTCCCGATTCCGGTCCGGTAACGAGGTGCTCATCAACTTCGGGATAGCATCGCAGTAGCTCCGACAACGTTGCGAAACCTTAGGAGATAAGGTGCGGCTTAGGGCGTCCGTCCCCTTGCCGCGCTCGAAAACCAATGACGGAATAAGTATGTAGAAAGCATAGTTGTTCCAAGTTTGGACGAGGGTTCGACTCCCTCCAGCTCCACCTGAACGTTAGCGCATTGAATACCAATCGCTAACGTTTTCTATTTTCCATCAAACAACTCGTTTTCTTCCTACACTTTTGGAATGAACAGATAAGTCTATTGTGTAGCCCATCACCTTAATATGCAATGCCGTGAACTTCATTTATACGATATTCCATCTTTTGGAAATCGACTCCAAAAGCATGACAATGACCGACAATATCGAACCCAAGCGATTTATACAAGCCCATCAGATGCGGCATACCAGAATCAACAACCAAGGTTATCTTATTGTAACCTAATCCGATACCTCGCTGTATAGAGTCTTGTATCAATGCGCGCCCCACTCCACGTCCACGAAATGACGGAAGCACCGCCAACGAATCGAGATAGTACTCGCCAGGACATGTCTCCTGTTCAGACTCAGCATCTAACGCCATCATATCCGGCCACAACTCAATAAAAGTGCGATGCCTTAACTCCTTATATATGTCACCGGGATAACTCAACAACGACCCTACAACGACGCCATCAACCTCCGCCACCCTGCTGTTTTTATAAGTGTAAAGAAGGTCGTCCCTGCGCTCACATTCAGTAAGACGATTATAAAGTTCTCCATTATCAGGCGTTTCCTCCTCAAAATCAAAGAGATGCATTCCTGCCATTACACATTTTGCAAGAAATGGAGCATCAAATGGTTCCGCATTGCGAATTTTCATATTTTTTTTGCAAAGGTAGGAAGAAACTATTAATTTTGCCGAATAAAAATTTTTAACTATGAAAGAAAAAGTATTACAAGCAATGCGTGAATACGGACAGCCCGTTAACGCCGGAAAAATAGCAGAAATAACCGGAATTGACCGCAAAGACGTTGACAAAGCTTTCGCAGAGCTGAAAAAAGAAGGCGCAATAGTGTCACCTGTCCGTTGCAAATGGGAACCTGCCAAATAATCAGACAACAGACAAAAAATATCTGCTACATGATCCTTCCTGATGGAATCAAAGGAGAATTGTATGCGGACTGCGAAAAATTATCGGAGAAATACGGCGTCTCCATTGTGATTATCAACAACATCAACTGGAACGACGACATCTCCCCATGGCCCGCTGAAGGCGTATTCAAAAAAGCAAAGCCTTTTGGAGGGAAAGCAGCTATCTTTCTCAACACTCTGACAAAAGAAATCATCCCTAATGTGGAAAAGCCATTGGGAATCAACAATGCAGAGAGAACCATACTCGGCGTCTCGTTGTCAGGGTTATTTTCGGTCTGGGCTGGATTCAACACCAACGCCTTCACAAACATCATCTGTATTTCAGGGTCTTTGTGGTATAATGGATTCACTAACTGGTTGAGTGAGAACACCTTGTCTCTTTCGGTGAAAAGGATCTGCATGCTTCTTGGTGAAAAAGAAAAACTCACCCGTGAAAAAAGAATATCAACAGTTGAAGAAAGAACTGCATATTCAGCCGAATTATTAAGAAAAAGAAGCAATGCCAACATATCATTCCAACTCGTTGAAGGAACACACTTTTCCCCTATCACACCAAGATTGGAAAAAGGATTTGAAATAATTTTTGGCACCAACAAACAGCAAGTCATTGACTAACAAGAACAATCCACATACAATATCTTCTTTGTTAAACCAAAACCATTGATATTGGAAAACATTTCATTGAGCGCAAATGTATTCTATCATCATTATGCAAAGCTTAAAATATGATTGCATAATTGCTTTTGTCTTGGTTTCCACTCCCGTGAAAGCATATATCAAATTTTCAGACGCTCTAAAGTGCAATATCCTTGCTTTTCATTCTTACAACCCCGAAAAACACTTGTTTTCAACAAAACAACAAACAGATAGTTGTAATCAGTAAACAGTATTAACAACCGACATTCTCCATACAGTTCGATAGAACTTTAGTTTCAGGGAAGTAATACTTATTTTATTTAAGCATTTTGAAAAGAATTGACAAGCGGCGATAAAAAATAAACCGCAACCACTTGATTTTAAGGTGATTGCGGTTGTTTATCGTGACCCTGCCGGGATTCGAACCCGGACCGAAGGAACCGGAATCCTTAATTCTATCCATTAGACTACAGGGCCATTTCGCACTGCAAAAATAATAATTTTTCGTACTAAAAATAATTTTTAATACATCTATTTTCACATTTGCGAAGTGCGTACATTCTCTTCCCAATTGTGCAGACAGTCTCCATTTACTATTTCAACTTATTAATAATAGCAGAATCAGAATGGTAAGTCAGTGATAATCACTTCTGTTTATCATGAATCATGACGTCTAAGGCACCAACTCCAAAGCGAGAAATCGAGGCCATCTTATTCGAGGTGTTGTCATAATGCTTCAGCTCCTCAATAATCGCATTTTTCAGCACGCCGTTACCGACACCATGAATAAAAGTCACCTTTGAATAATCATTAGCAATGGCACTATCAAGCATTTTCTTAAAATAACTTATCTGAACTCTAAAGATATCGTTGCTCGACATACCGAGAATATTATCCACGAGTTCGCCAATATGGAGGTCAACGATAGCCTCACCAGGTTCAGTCTGATGTTTGTCAATAGGAGCTTTCTCTTTGATAATGGCAGAGTTAGAAGAGTTTGACAGTGCCCCTTCCTTCATAATCTTGGTATAATCGGTAGCAGAGCCCTTCAATGCAGAAATTGTTGAAAGACAAATAACAAGTGCTTTCTCACCGAGAAGTCCAGAGGGAATATACGAGCCATCTTTATAGAAGCGGCTCGACCTTAAGGAGAACGGGGAATGAAGAGGGTGATAGACGAAATCGATATTATCCTGACACAGAAGCACTTGGACAACGCCTTCGCACCACGACTTCACATCATCGCGTGAGATAGCCTCAATCACCACCTTGGAATAAGGAGCGATACTGCCGTAATCCACGTTTAGATATTTGTTCTCCTCGGAGATATTGAAACTATAAAGGGCGTCTGCAGGTGTATTGTTTAGGAGCACGACATCAAGAAGCCCGTTCAATACCCATTGTTGGTCGTGCGGGACAAAAGCGAGATAAATGCCTTCTTCTTCGGCGTTACGGGCGAACCTACGAAGTGCGCTTCTCCTCGCCTCCTCTTTTTGTTCCTGCTCTATAACTTGTTGGTTCTTAATCTCTTTCTGCGTCTGTTCCACAACCATCTGCTGAATGCTCGGCTGCGAACGGAAGTCCATCACCAAATCACTCATCAGCACAGGGATGTTAAATCCCTCCTCAATAGACACTTCCGCCATGCGAGTATCAATAATTTTTGTAATCACTCCCCCGCCCTTGTCGTTGAGGAAACTCACCTTATCTCCAACCTTAAAATTAGCCATATCAAAAACAATTTCTATAATAGCCTGAAAAAATATCAAGAATAATATTACTCAAACTATATTATTAATCAACAATTTACAAAATAATCTAATAAAATCATAAAAGAAAAAAGCATTAAAATCCAATGCTGAATTTCCCTTGCAAAGATAATATTATTTTAACTATTTTTGCACGATAAAAACAAAGAACATGTATTATTGGGGAGACGATAGACGTTTCAACAGCTACAACTCTTATTTCAAGAGGGAATTTGGCGGCCGCTTGCAGAAGATAAGCATAGATGCTGGATTCAGTTGTCCCAACAGAGACGGGAAGATAAGCCATGGTGGATGCACTTTCTGTAGGAACGATGCTTTCAACCCATCATACTGCCGACCTGAGAAAAGTGTGAAGGAGCAGATTACAGAAGGCATTGCCTTTCACCGCGTTAGATACCGAAGAGCGAAATCTTTCCTTGCATATTTCCAGCCATATAGCAACACATACAAGCCAACGGAAGAATTGTACGACATTTATAGTCAAGCACTTAACATTGAAGGTGTTGCTGGCATCGTCATAGGAACGCGTCCCGACTGCATCAACGAAGAGACATTGTGTATGCTTGAAACGTTGAAAGAGGAGTACACCGACAAAGACACAGGCATTAAACCTATAATAATCATTGAGTTAGGCATCGAATCGGTATATGATGAGACCTTAAGACGAATCAACCGCGGGCATGATTTTGCGACGACTTCAAAGGCAGTGAACATGGTTCATCAGCATGGTTTCCCATGTGGTGGGCATTACATCTTCGGGCTACCGGGCGAGACGCGTGAGATGATGATTAATTCGGCAGACATCATTTCGGAACTGCCCCTGACAACAATTAAGTTCCACCAGCTTCAGATTTTTAAAGACACGAAGATGGCGGAGGAATATCTCGCTAACAGCAACAATTTCAAGCTCTTCACCCTTGAAGAATACATCGACTTCATCATTGACTATGTGGAGCGACTCAACCCAAACATCGTGATAGAGCGTTTTGCCGGAGAGGTGCCACCACGATTCCTTGTGTCGAAGCCGTGGCTGAACCTTCGATACGACCAAGTACTCAACATGATAGAAAACCGCCTTGAACAACGCGACACTTATCAGGGTAAATTATTCAGAATCAACAAGTAAGATAATGTATATCAAGTCAAATGATTTATTCAGGGATTATCAGCCCGAATCTATTTACAAAGAAGTCGCACGACCTATTATTATTGCGGACCATCTGTTGACACCTGACAATATGGGAGCGATGATAAGGCTATCAGACAACATTGGGGCTTCGGAGATGATATTTTTGGGACAGGAGCCGACACACAGCATCGGAAGAATCAGGCGTTGTGCGGCATCGAGCAAGGATAATATCAGATGGTATTTCACGGAGGAGAGCGACATCAGGAAGTTGGTAGGAGGCAGGAGTATTGTTGCTATTGAGACTGCGACTAATGCCACAAACATTTACGAGACAGAGTTACCAGCCAATGCGGCATTCATTGTTGGGAACGAGGCGCATGGGATTAGGGAGGATATATTAGGGCAATGCGACATCATCACCTATATCCCCATTCCGGGTCCGACACGCTCTTTGAACGTCAGCCATGCCGCTTCAGTAGCATTATTCGAGTGGTACAGGCAGGTTAGCATGGGAATCTCAAAAGGAGCACATTGATAGGACATTTATCAAATGGTGCGACAATCCGTTGATTCTGTGTAGTTAAGTCATAATAAAAGGAGCCGCTATCGCGGCTCCTAATATTTTTCTGCTCGATTTTCTCAATTACAATTACTTAACGACAACGCGTTGTACTGTTGTGTTATTTGCATTGTCAACGATGTTGAAGAAGAACACGCCAGCACCGAAGTTGCTCATATCGACAACAGTCTTTTCGCCGTTAGCGCGGACAACGTTAACGAGCTGACCAGCTGCGTTGTAGATTGAGATAGCGTTGATATTCTCGCCCTCAACAGTAACATTAGCTGTTGTTGGGTTTGGATATACTGTGAATGCGCTTGCGCCGTTCTCAACAACGTTATCAGCATCAACATTGAGTACGAGAGGGATAACAACCTCATTGTTCTCTGGGTCATTTGTCTTGAAGATGATATTTGCTTCATATACATCACCTTCTGAGAGGCCGATTGAGTTGATGTTAACGTTGAGATGGTCTGTCTCACCTATTGCGATTGAGCCTTCTGGTTTGCTCAATGTTGCCCATGAGCCTGTCACAGGAGCGCCCTTAACGTTAAGACGGATATGGAGGCAGCCATAATCTTGGCTCATTTGGTCAGGACCGCATGAGAGGAATGCGCCACCACCGTTTGCGCGGAAGTAACCGCTATGTGGCTGGTATGCTGTGCCATCGAATGTCATTGCATAACCGTCAACAGCCTGTGTATATTCGCATGATACCCATACGTTGTAACCTGTAAGAGCGACAGGAGTATCGAATGTAGCGACTGTCCAATCTTGAGTATTGATCTGGTTGTAAGGAACGACCTTCTCTGCAAGCACTTCACCTGGCTGGCCGTTAAGACCCTGACCATAGACGCGGAAAGTGAGAGGTGTGCCTGACACTATACCGAGACCAGATGTTGATTCAACGCAGTAGTACTGAGCGCTGATGATCTGTGTACCCATTGCTGAGCCTGCGTATGATGAACCAGGATACATTGCTGCAACCTCATAGAGTCTTGGTTCTTCTGTTGTGAAGCCAACGAGTGATGAGCTTTCACTTGGTTCAACGTCATAGTTGATTTGTGTAGTAACGTTGTTTGTCTCACCTTCACCGAAGTCGATCCATGCTGTCCAGTCACCAATTGAAGTACCGTTAGCGTTGCTGATAGCGATTTCAACTGTTTCTGTCTCATCTTCTGGGATCCACACTTGGATATTTTCTTGGTTGAATTCGAGAGAAGCGTGTGATTCAGCACCGATTCTTGTGAATGTGAAGTTGTCGAGATAGTATTCTGATGTTGAAGCATTCTCTGGAGGGAAGAAGTTCATAGCGTCGAGTTTACGGCCTACTGTGCTCTCACCGAAGCTGTCGAGTGACCACTGCCATGTGCAGAGCATTGTCTCTGTTGGGTTTGACTCTGTTGAGTAGTAGAATTCAGCGACATCGAGGTCGGTATCAACATGGAGTCTGAAGTGCATCCATTCGTCATAGACGCAAGGGATGTCGGCCACTGAGTTACCACCGGCGTGGATTGTACCGTGACCTGCTGCCTGAGTTGATGTCTGACCGTCGTTTGTCATGTGCAGATAAGCCTGCATTGCCCATGTTGAACCAGCACCGTTAAAGTCGTGAAGAATATTGAAATAACCGTTCTTGCCATTAGGAACGAGGATGTCGAATGCGAGGTCGTATGTACCTGATTCATAGCCACCGAGAAGGAGGACTTGGTCATTATTATAAGTAAGGTGACCGCATTTTGAACCGTTTGTAGCGACAACGCCGTCTTCTGCTGAACCTGGATTCTCTGACCATGTTGTCCACCAATCGTTACCTGCTGCCTGAGCCTCAACGGCAATCTTGTTACCTACGGTGTAAGCCTCGAAATCATCAGCGATAAGGACCTCGTCATTTGAAGCAACAACAACACCGACATTGTCAATATAGAACTCTGATGTTGAAGCATTCTCTGGAGGGAAGAAGTCCATAGCGTCAAGTTTACGGCCTACTGTGCTCTCGCCGAAGCTGTCGAGTGACCACTGCCATGTGCACATCTCTTGTTCTGGCTCGCCATCAACATTGAAGTAAAGAGTAGCGACATCGTTATCCATGTCGATATGAACTCTATAATGCATCCACTGGTCATAGACGCAAGGGATATCGCATGTTCCGTTGCTACCAGCGTGAACTGTGCCGTGACCTGGTGCAGGTGTTGATGTCTGACCATCGTTGGTCATCTGGAGATAAACCTGCATTGCCCATGTTGAACCAGCACCGGCAAACTCATGAAGAACATTGAAATAACCATTCTTTCCTTGTGGTACGTATGCGTCAAAGACAAGGTCATAAACGCCTGCCTCTGCACCACCTAATCTCAAAACCTGGTCGTTGCCGTAGGTAAAATGAGCTGCCATTGAGCCATCTGCCATACCGAACACACCATCTTCTGCTGAACCCGGAAGATTTGACCATGTTGTCCATGGTTCACCAAGTGTCTGTGCGATTTTTGCACCTTCGGTCTGACCTTCAAAATCGAAAACCATACCTTGTGCAAAAGCGTTGCTGCAGAATAACATAGCAGCAAACACCATTGAAAGTAAAGATACTTTTTTCATGTGATTTAATTTTTAATTAAACAATTTTGTCTTTTATTTATTTGACTGCAAATATAATATGTTTTTTTTATTTTTGTACAAAATTATAGAAATATTTTCAACAAATAAATTATGTACAAGAACATCTTTTTCGATCTCGACAACACTTTATGGGATTTCGACGCTAGTTCGGAAGCCACCTTTGAAATGATATTCTCCCATTTCAGACTTAATGACTATAACATATTGTCATCCAAACAGTTCCATGAGGTGTATGCAAGATACAACGACATGCTTTGGGACAAATACCGGAAAGGGATTGTTGAGAAAGACTTCTTAAAAAGCGAGAGATTCTGGCTTCCACTCAACGATTTCGGCATTCGTGACAGACGGCTTGCAGTAGAGATAGGTGAGTTTTACACTTATTGGTCGCCACGCAACGTAGCCCTTGTACCCGGCGCAATTGAGACGCTCGAATATCTCGCACCCAATCATGGTATTCACATCATCACAAACGGGTTCGCGGAAGTACAGAACATAAAGATTAAGGAATCTGGGCTATGGCGTTACATTGACAGCATGACGGTTTCGGAAGAGATTGGCATCAAGAAGCCGGACACAAGGATTTTCGAGTATGCTTTGAAAAAGGCTTACAAAAGTGGCTCCATTATTAATAAGGAGAACATTATGGTTGGGGACGACTTATACGTTGACATCACACCTGCGAGAGAGGTGGGCATGGACCAATGCTATTTCAACAGAAGAAAGGTAGGTCACAACGAGGCAATCACCTTTGAGATTGACGAAATAACAATGTTAAAAGAAATAGTTTGACGGACAATCACTTAAGATAAGCGAGCACCGACACCTGACCAGTTATGTCGTCGCCCATTTCAACCACCACTTCCGAATCAAGCGGGAGGAAGAAATCAACTCTCGACCCGAACTTTATCATGCCGAACTCCTTTCCGACCTCCGCCTTATCGCCCTCTTTCACATTACACACAATCCGGCGGGCCATCACTCCAGCCACCTGCCTGAACATCACCTCCCTACCCTTATCATCTCTGACAGCCACCGAGTTGCGCTCGTTTAACTCCGATGACTTAGGATTAATTGCGAACATTTTCTTCCCCGGATGATATTTCACGTAGCTGACCTCTCCGCTTATAGGGAACCAGTTGACATGAACATCGTATGCTGACATAAAGACAGAAATCTGAATGCGCTTATCGTGGAAATATTCTTTCTCTTCCACCTCTTCTATTGCCACTATCTCGCCGTCGGCAGACGACACCACGGCATTGTCCATCATTGTAATCTTCCTATTCGTCGGCACCCTGAAAAACGACACCGACCAAATAATGATAATGATGCCTATTACACTTAATCCCACGGGGATAGCCCTAATAGTGAATTGGAAGACAAAGTTTAATAGGACAAAGAACAACACCACTATTGTAACAATAGATGCAATAACGCTATATCCTTTTTTATGTATATACATGTATTAATTGTTTATATCAGCATAAAATAACAATAGGCGAACGGAACTGCCAAAAACGTTGCATCGAATCTGTCGAGTATGCCGCCATGACCCGGAATAAGGTTGCCTGAATCCTTCACTCCAGCCTGACGCTTCAGCATAGACTCACACAAGTCGCCAAGGCTGCCGAAGACCACCACTGTTGCAGAAAGCCCCATCATCTCAACACCACTCATTATCGGGTACAAGTATTTGTTGATAAGAAAAGCCGCCAGCACCGTGAAGGTGAGTCCTCCGAGGCTCCCCTCAATAGTCTTTTTCGGAGAAATACGTTCAAAAAGCTTATGCCGTCCGAATAACATCCCTGTCAGATAGGCAAAGATATCGTTTATCCAAATCAATGAGAACAATATGATTATCAATATCTTACCATTAATTGTATTTATCGGGCTGGTGCGATACATACTCAACAGGAGAATGCACGGCAGTACCACGAACAACAACGACGTCCAGCATTTCACTGCAATTTCCACAAAAGAACTTTGTTTTGAAAAAAGAGCTATCAGGAAGGGTATCAGCAAGAATATCAACGGGAAGGAGAACATGGCAAAGACACCTAAATTAAAAGGGACATCGGCGCACATCACCACCGAGCTTAGAACAAACACCGACATCGAATAAATAAGGGATGGCAGCTCACTCTTTGACTCTATATCCTTAGACAACAATCTGTTAACCTCTTTTACTCCTAAGAAAACAGATGCCGTCATCACGATGAAGAAAGCCCAAAAGTTAACCAAGATGCTACCTATTACGACGATAACAAACAGGCTGCCGAATATTGTTCTTTTCACCAAGTTATTCATCACTTACCACAAAGTTATTCAACTGCAAAAATACAAAAAAAACAATAAACAAGTATTATTTGCTTTTTATTTCAATTTTTTTTGCCTCGACCCACAGCGACTCCAATTCATCTAAGCCCATATCAACGATGCTCTTCCCCGACTCGTTGGCCTTCTCCTCCATGAAGGAGAAACGGCGTTTGAACTTGGCGTTTGCGTGTTCTAAGGCGTCATCAGCGTTGATTTTCAAAAATCTTGAATAGTTAACAAGAGCGAACATCAGGTCACCGAACTCCTCATCAATCCTATCTTTTGAGCCATTATTATTCACTTCCGACTGCAGCTCTTCCATTTCTTCAAGGACCTTATTCCAGCAATCCTCCTTATTATCCCAGTCGAATCCCGCTCCTGAGGCCTTCTCCGTCATACGATAAGCCTTGAGCAACGGTGGGAGCCCGTCAGGAACGCCGCCCAGTACACTACGATTCCCCTCTTTCTTCACCTTTATCTTCTCCCAATTTTGCGACACCTCGTCAGCAGAGCCGACTTTCACCTCGCCGTAAATATGAGGATGGCGCACGACGAGCTTGTCACAGATGCCATTGACAACGTCAGCAATATCGAACAGCCCGCCCTCTTCAGCAATCTTTGAATAAAACACCACATGCATTATCAGGTCGCCAAGCTCCTTTTTTATATCTTCATTGTCATGATGAAGAATAGCCTCGCTCAACTCATACACCTCTTCTATTGTAAGGTGGCGCAGGCTGTCCATGGTCTGCTTCTTGTCCCAAGGGCAGCCTTTTCTGAGATCATCCATGATACTCAACAACCTTTTGAATGATTCAATTTTGTTATCCATTTTTTACAATTTTTTTTGGCAAAATTACATTTTTTTATTATAATTTTGCAGCATGAACAAAATATTAAAGCCTTTTTATATAACACTAATTGCATTATCGATTATCTTAGGTACTGCGTCAGAATCCATAGCCAATGATAATGATACTGTTGCGAGAGCGAATCTGCAAATAGAGATGCGGATTGCTTACGGGTTCAACGTGTGCCATCACCCCGAGATGTATCGTTTCAGGGCTCACTACCCTCTTTTCGAGTTAGGCGTGCAGCACGACACATACGGGAACAAATCATGGCAGCAGCTTCTAAATTACCCTTCGGTGGGCGTGACCCTGCTTTATTCGGGTTTAGGAGGATTTAAAGAGCTCGGAAGCGTCATCTCCATCTATCCTTACTTGAAGTTCTACTTCAACAAAGGCAGCAAGAACAAGATAGCGTTGAAAACAGGAGTCGGTATAGGATATCTGACGAATAAGTTCGACCCTGTCACTAATTACACCAACACCTTCGTTGGCTCTCATTTCAACGCCGCGCTCAACATCGCCCTCGAATATAAAAGGATGCTGTCCGACAGGCTCTCATTAGCGTTAAACGCAGGACTGACACATTTCTCAAACGGCTCAATGAGAACGCCTAACAACGGATTGAACATCATGAACGCCGGTCTAAGCGCATGCTACTTCATCGACAAGCCACAACAGCTCATAAAAAGAGAACCCCGCAATGACCAGACCTTCAAGTCGTGGGGCAAGGAGAACATATCCTATTATTTTTCATTCACATACGCAATTAAAGACACTGACGAATATTTAGGATATGGCAAGACATGGTCGGTGTATTGCATCAACGCTAACGTGTTAAAGCGCGTCAGCAGACTAAGCAAGTTAGGAATAGGCATTGACATCTCATACGATGAGACAGACAAAGCCGTATTGTTCAAAGACAATATTGCATACCGCGACTTCGAGTTACTCAAGCCCAGCATCAGCGTAGCATACGAGCTCATGATGGGTTCAACATCCATATTGCTAAACGCCGGCTGCCATCTCTATGCCAAAGAAGATAGCGAAGGAGTGTTATTCCAGAAGCTTTTCTTGAAACAAAACTTAGGGGAGAGAATCTTCATCACTTGCGGACTTACAACACATTTCGGCTGGGCTGACAACTTCAGTTTCGGCATTGGATACAAAATCAATTGATTATGAAAAGGTTTTATTTATTTTTACTATTATCAATGGTGGTTTTCTTACAATCTTGCAAAAAGTTTCCTCTCAGCGTTGGCGAGAGGATAACCGAGACGAGGGGCTTAGACGCATTCAGCAAGATAGAGATAAACGATGACATCAACGTGACTTTGATAAAGGCGGACACAAACTATATTGAGATAAGTGCCGGCAAGAACCTAATTCCAAACATCACGACAGAGACGCATGACGGCAAACTGTCCATCACTAACGAGAACACCATGAGCTGGATACGCACATACGACCACACTATTGACGCGAAGCTGTATTTCAAGAGCCTCAACTACATTACTATTAGCGGTTCGGGACACATTAACTCGCAATGCCAGATAAATGACACAAGCGACAAGCACCTGAGGTTGTGCATATTTCATGCGTGCGGCGACATTGACTTAGAGATAAACGGCGGCAGGAGCATCTCTGTCGATTACGCACAAGGCTCAAGTGTGTTAAAGTTACATGGGACGGGGAACAACCATATTTATATAGGGAAAAGCAGCTATGGTGTCATTGACATCACAGAGCTTGGCGTGAGGAAGGCTACTGTAAAGAATTACGGATCGGGTGACTGCTATGTATCACCGACAGACACGTTGACGGCCTACATTTACAACCTCGGCAACATCTATTACAAAGGGCGTCCGGTAGTGGAGGAGCATGTTGAGCCCGACAGCAGAGGCAAAGTGGAACGCATTGAATAAAAAAAAGAGGGCAGCGAGGCCCTCCAAACGAAATGAAATATACAATCAGTATGCTTTTGCAAAGATGACGCGTCTCTTTGACGGTTTTCCGGAAAAGATGTCAACACCTTCTTCCAAGTCATCATCGAGAGGGATACAGCGCAGGGTGGCCTTTGTCGCTTCTTTGATAGCGAGTTCTGTCTCTGTTGTGCCGTCCCAGTGAGCGTAGGCGAAGCCACCGTTTTCAATGACAGTCTTAAACTCCTCCCAAGTATTAACACTATGGGTGTTATCTTTACGGTATTGTAAAGCCCTGTTATAGAGGTTATCCTGAATCTCTTCGAGGAGACCGAGGATATGGTTTTCCATCTCAATCTCAGAGATCTCTTGTTTAGTGAGTGTGTCGCGTCGGGCTATCTCAACAGTTTTGTTCTCCACGTCGCGAGGGCCGGCGGCAAGGCGTACTGGCACGCCCTTCATCTCCCATTCAGCGAATTTGAAACCAGGCTTCTGGGTGTCGCGGTCATCGAACTTCACCCTGAGTCCTTTAGATTCAAGGCGGCTCTTCATCTGTGCGCAGTATTCAAGAACATTATTCTTCTGGTCGTCGGTCTTATATATTGGGACGATAACCACTTCAATAGGAGCCACTTTCGGAGGAAGGACGAGGCCGTTGTCATCGGAATGAGCCATGATGAGTGCGCCCATGAGGCGGGTTGACACGCCCCAAGATGTTGCCCATACATATTCCAACTTGTTTTCTTTATTAAGGAACTTCACGTCGAAAGCCTTGGCGAAGTTCTGTCCGAGGAAGTGAGATGTACCGGCCTGTAATGCCTTGCCGTCCTGCATCATAGCCTCTATACAGAAAGTCTCGACAGCGCCTGCGAAGCGTTCGTTTGCCGACTTTATGCCGCGAATGACCGGCACCGCCATATATTTCTCCGCGAAATCAGCATATACATCAAGCATCTTGCGTGCCTCTGCCATTGCCTCCTCCATTGTAGCATGGGCGGTATGGCCTTCCTGCCACAAGAACTCCGCGGTGCGAAGGAACAGACGAGTACGCATCTCCCAGCGGACAACGTTAGCCCATTGGTTGCACAAAATAGGAAGGTCACGGTAACTCTTTATCCAATTGCGGTATGTGTCCCAGATGATAGTCTCCGATGTAGGACGCACTATCAACTCCTCCTCGAGCCTCGCCTCCGGATCGACGACCACGCCAGCACCCTCCGGGTTCTTCTTCAAACGATAGTGTGTCACAACGGCGCACTCCTTGGCAAAGCCCTCAACATGACTCGCCTCCTTGCTAAAGAAACTCTTCGGAATAAACAACGGGAAATACGCATTGACATGACCCGTATCCTTAAACATCTTATCGAGAGCATCGTGCATAAACTCCCAAATCGCATACCCGTAAGGCTTTATCACCATACAACCTCTTACTGCGGAATTCTCCGCCAACTCGGCCTTATTCACAATATCATTGTACCATTGCGAATAATTTTCTTGACGCGTTGTAATTTCTTTTGCCATATTAATACCTTGAGATGATTTTTTTATTAATTTTGCGCAAAATTACTATTTTTTTTGAAATCATTAAAATTAAAACATTAAAATTATGAAACATATAGCTTATTGTCTCATCATCGTCGCATCAATCACATTGTCTTGTGCGTCAAGCAATAGCGTGATTAAAGACGACGCCTATTTCTCTCCATACGAGAACAACGTCACCAACAACAGTGAGCTTGCCACCTCATTTGACGGCAACTTCAGCTCTTCAACAATAAAAAGCGGCACAGACTACAAGTATCAGGACGGCATTGAATCTTCTGACAGCACGAGCAACACCAGTGTTTACATCATTGATGATTCGCCCAAAGTGTCGTTTGGAATCGGCGTAGGATTCGGCTGGCCATACTATTATGGCTCATTCTATTACTGCTGGGACCCGTTCTATTATCCGTATTTCAGTTATTGCTGGGACCCGTTCTATTATCCGTATTACGGTTACTGTTGGGACCCATTCTACCATCCGTATTACGGTTACTGTTGGGACCCGTTCTGGTATGGTTATGGGCACATCCATTATCCGCACCACCCACACTATCCACCGTATCACCCCAACCTTGCGTGGAATAACAACCACAGTCATTACGGGCCAGCGCATCACGGGATGGGCAGTGTGGCAGGCAACAGGCGCATGAGCGGTGACCGTCCCAACAGAATTGGCTCAGGCGGTGGTAATGCTTCACTCGGCGTTTCAACGAGGGCCGGCGCGGAGAGAAGGACAGCCGCACCAGCCGCTGGAAGAAACACAAGGCCACAAGCCATCAGACCGTCAGGCGGCACTTCACGCATAGAGGCAGCAGGTCGCATCCCACAAAGCGAGAGGATAAGGCCGGCAAGACCCGCGTCAAACAATGGTGCAGCGCGCATCCAAAACAACACTCAATACAACAGGCCACAAAGAGTCAGCCCATCGAACAACAGCCAAAACAGTGGTGCCATAAGAAACAGTGGAAGTGTTAACATAAGAAACAACGGCGGCATCAACCATGGGAGCGGCATCAGAAACTCAGGCAACACAAACGTATCGAGACCAAGCTCCGGCACGGTCAGAAGCGGTGGCACAAACACAGTAGGCGGCGCACGAATAGGAGGCTCATCTGTTGGAGGCTCATCTATTGGAAGCGGAAGCATGAGAAGCAACGGAGGCAGACGATAAACACAAAAACAATATATCATGAAAAAGCTCATCTTGACGATATTAACAATAATGCCTTTAATATTAAGTGCACAGTCATTATCAGACATTTATAATTATTCCTCAACAAGATACCAAGGAACAGCAAAAAGCATCGCCATGGGAAACGCGATAGGGGCGGTAGGACAAGACCTCTCGGCAATAGAAATCAACCCCGCCGGCCTCGCCTTGTTCAGGAAACCCACCTTCACCTTTACAACAGGACTCACAACTGCATTGACGACATCATCGTACAAGCAGAATGAAGAAAAAGACTATAGCATCCGCATGCCCGTAAACGACATCGGATACGTCTGGATTTCAGATGTCACAGGAGGACACCTTAACTCGTTGAACTTCTCCATCGGGCTAAACAAGAAAAACAATTTCTCTTATTCCTCATACACTAAAGGCCTGAACCCATCGACATCACTTATCGACGCATACATCAGCGAGTTAGATGCCAACGGAATACACAACAGCGAAGACCTCGCATGGTTCTCTCCAAACAACATCTACCCTCTTTGGGACACCTATCTCCTTGATTTTAATACCGATAACGAATATTCCACACCAATTCCTATGGGCAACATCATTCAACAGAGAGGAGTGTTATCAAGAGGCTATACCAATGAGCTTTCATTCTCGATGGGAGCAAACGTCAATGACAAGGTTTTTGTTGGCGCGTCAATAGGGATACCTTTCCTTTACAGGTCGTTACTCACTGAATATCAAGAGAATGACCTCGACAAGAACAACAACTTCCAAGAATGGGAGCAAAGAGAGACCTTATATACCGATGGCTGCGGCATCAATGCGAAAATAGGAGTCATCGTGTTCCCAGCAAGGTGGGTAAGACTTGGATTATCTCTAACCACCCCAACTTCCTATTATGTTGATGAGAGCTGGAAGACAAGCACTTACGCTGATTTCAAGACAAACAAATATGTTTATAATAGCGATATAAGTTTTTATTCATATCATATAACGACGCCAATGCTTATTAACGCAAGTACAGCATTCATCTTTGGCAATTTCGGAATGATAACCGCTGATTATGAATATGTTAACTATAGGACAATCAGGGTTTCAAGTTCAGATTACGATTATTCTAATTTGAATGGGGACATCAGTCAGAGATTCAAGCCGACGTCAAACCTGAGATTTGGGACAGAGTGGAGGCTGAAGAGGATGTGTTTCCGTGGAGGATATTCGATTTACGGTAGTCCTTATGGGTTCAGCAAGAATGATTTAAGGACAGACACCTATTCGATAGGGCTTGGATATACATTCGGGCATGTGACAATCGATGCTGCGTATGCGTTAAGTAATACGAGTAAGACGTACGACATGTATTCGGCATACACCTTATATCCGGCGTATTGCTTTGACGGCAGCATTGACAACACAGAAATAAAAGAGACAACCAACATCAACCAGCTGATTGTCTCAATAAAGATAAGGTTAGATTAAAAAGCTGTCCGGTGGGAGCCGGGCAGCAACCTATTAGTTATTTGCGTTATATTGTTCGATAATATCCTGATCTACGAGGATACGGCCGCAGTATTCGCAAACGATGATTTTCTTGTGCATACGGATGTCGAGCTGGTGTTGTGGAGGGATTTTGTTATAGCATCCACCGCAGGCGTCACGTTCAATCTGCACGACGGCGAGACCGTTTCTTGCGCCCTTCCTGATACGTTTATAAGCGGTGAGCAGGCGTTCTTCTATAAGGGCCTCGCTCTCCTTTGACTTAAGTGCGAGGTCTTCTTCCTCTTTCTCAGTCTCCTCGACAATAGAATTAAGTTCCGATTGTTTTACGAGCAGGTCGTTCTTAAGCTCCTCAAGTTTCGTCTCAGTGTTTTGAAGTCCGATTTTTATTTCTTCAATCTTTATTGTTGCCTCTCTAATTTTCTTTTCGCAGAGTTGAATCTCAAGATTCTGATATTCAGTTTCTTTTGTTAAAGAGTCATATTCGCGGCTGTTGCGGACGTTATTCTGTTGTTCCTCATATTTCTTAATCAAGGCTTGAGTCTCCTTAATTTTTATTTTATAATTCGTGATATCGGTATTATGCTTCTCCAATTCCGAATTATAATTTGCGATACGGGTCTCAAGGCCAGCCACTTCGTCTTCAAGGTCCTGCACTGCTTCAGGCAGTTCGCCTCTGATGATACGAATCTTATCAATCTTCGAGTCAATTTGCTGCAAAGTGTAAAGAGCCACTAATTTTTTTTCGACGGTGATCTCAACTTGTTCTTCTTCATTGAGTCTGTTTTCCTGATTTTCAGCCATTTATGTAAAATTTAATATGTTTTATACAAAATAATTTATCGAGTTCGTATTTACGTTTGAAATCGAAACTGCAAAATTACTAAATTTTTTTAATATAGCGTCAGCAATTATTTCTTTTGTGAACTGTTCTGTCTCATAATGGCCGGCATCTACGAGGAGGATATTTCCGTCAGCCTCGAAGAAGTCGTGATATTTGACGTCGGCGGTGACGAAAGCGTCGGCTGCGCATTCTTTAGAGCGGTTCAGGAGGAAGAAGCCGGAGCCTCCGCACACTGCCACCCTCTTGATTTTCTTACCTAAGAGGTGCGAATGTCTCAAAGCCTTTGTGCCGAGGGAGTTTTTTACCATCATGAGGAAGTCCGTTTCGTCCATTGCATTTTCGAGGCAGCCAATCATTCCCGCCCCAGAGACAATGCCCGCATCGTCACGAACAGGCTCAAGGACACTCATCTCTTTAATTCCCAGCCTCTTAGCCAACGCCATACTCACGCCAGCACTGCTATTGTCGAGATTCGTGTGCATACACGCTATTGTGACATCGTTCTTTATTGCCTTCATAATCACACGCTGCACCGTGTTCTCCGTCAGCAACCGCTTCAACGGCTTATATATCACAGGGTGATGGCTTATCACAAGATGAAAACCCTTAGATACGGCCTCGTCAATCACTTCTTCCGTGACATCTAATGTTATTAAAGCCTTGTCAACCAACATATTACAATCACCAACCAAGATACCGGAGTTATCCCACGACTCTTGAAGACCAAGGTCAGCGAAATCGGTGATACAACTAATAATTTCACTTACTTTATTCATCACAATAATTTTTGCGCTAAAATAGACATTTTTTTAAATTAATAGCGAATAAATCGTAACTTTGTGCGTTATAAAAAAAAATCGTAACAAACGTATGAAAATATTCCTTGCGCCAATATCACTGATATATTATGTCGTCCTTTGGATCAGGCATAAGTTATACGACTGGGGGATATTGAGGTCGAGGCGGGTCAGCGTCCCAACAATATGCATAGGGAATTTAGCGTTAGGCGGCACAGGCAAGACGCCGCACACCGAATATCTGGTAAGGCTGTTGAAAGACAAGGTTAATGTGGCGGTTCTAAGCAGAGGATTCGGGCGGAAGACGACGGGATACTGCATTGCCGGAGAAGGCTCTGACGCGAAGGAACTTGGCGATGAACCGTTGCTGTACTGGACAAAATTCAAGGACTCAATAACCGTTGCTGTCGATGAGGACAGGGTTGACGGCATCAACAGGCTTATGAAAGAAGAGAAGAAACCCAACATAGTGCTTCTCGACGATGCTTTCCAACACAGGAAGATTACGGCGGGAATAAACATCCTTCTTACTGAGTATCATAATATCTACAAGAACGACTACCTCGTACCCGTCGGGACACTGCGTGATATTGTACCGGCATCGAAACGCGCGGACATCATCATTGTAACAAAATGCCCCCAGATATTAGACCCGTACAGCAAGCGGGAAAAGATAGAACTGATTAACCCCAAGCCTTACCAGCACGTCTTCTTCACAACAATAGCGTATAAGAAGTTCTATCCGACAAACGACGCAGCAAGGGCTATTGACCTTGAAAACAACAAGTCGATATGCCTGTTCTGCGGGATAGCAAACCCCTATCCTCTTGAAGAATATCTAAAAAGAAGTTGTAACAACTTGGTAACCAAGTATTTCAAGGACCATCACACCTTCAAAGAAGAAGACTTTGACAATATCCTCAAATGTTATGATAGCATGATAGGAAAGAGTAAGATTTTGCTCACAACAGAGAAGGACTATATGAGGCTCGTCAACTCAGAGCATATACACAAGTTTGACGATGTGCCACTTTTCATCATACCTATAGAGGTAAGATTCAATGATAAACAAGAAGAAGAGTCATTTAAAAAAATATTATTAAACTATGTTGGAAAAAATTCTTGAGACAGTAAACCATATCAAGTCAGTGACAGGTTCATTTGAGCCTGAGGTAGGCATTGTATTAGGCTCCGGATTAGGAGGATTAGCGGATTCCATTGATATTCAGTATTCTATCTCATACAAAGACATACCAAACTTCCCTATTTCCACCGTTAAGGGACATGAGGGGAGGTTGCTTTTCGGCACTTTGAGTGGGAGAAGGGTGATAGCGATGCAGGGCAGGTTCCATTATTACGAGGGGTACAGCACAAAAGAGGTGACATTCCCCATCAGGGTGATGAAGTATTTAGGTATCAAGCTGTTGATATTATCCAATGCGAGTGGCGGCATCAACCCGGCGTTCAAGGTGAGCGACATTATGTTCATCACCGACCACATCAACCTGTTACCTAATCCGCTGATTGGTCCTAATGACGACAGGATTGGGACACGTTTCCCTGACATGAGTGAGCCTTACAACAAGAAGGTGCTTGCTTTTGCCGACGGCATTGCGAAAGAGTTAGGGATAGAAGTACAACATGGTGTTTATGTTGGTGACACGGGGCCATCATACGAGACGCCTTCCGAATACCATTACTACAGGGTTATTGGCGGCGACTGCGTTGGAATGTCAACGGTGCCCGAGGTCATCGTGGCGCGGCATTGCGGCCTTCCAGTCTTCGCCTTGTCAATAATCACCGACTTAGGCGGCAAAGACCTCGCCGTGACAGTGACACACGAGGAAGTGATAAACGCTGCCAACGTGGCGGAACCCAAGATATGCGCCATCTTAAAGGAGATGTTAAAACGTCTTGACGAAGTGGGGATATAACCAATACCATTTTGATGAAGAAGGTTTATTTCATTACAGACTTCCATTTCGGAGTGCCAACGTTGGACGACTCTCATAAGAGAGAACGTATGCTTGTGACCTTCCTCAGCTCCATCAAAGACAATTGCGAAGCGTTGTTCCTCATGGGCGACCTCTTCGACTTCTGGTTTGAGTACAAGACCGCCATCCCCAAAGGATATGCGCGTCTGCTCGGTAAACTTGCCGAATATGTTGACGACGGGATACCCGTGCACCTTTTCGCCGGCAACCACGACTTATGGACGTTCTCGTACCTGCAAGAGGAGATAGGCGTCATTGTGCATAGAGAGCCGGAGATAATGACATTGAAAGGCAAGAGGTTCTTCCTTGTTCATGGTGACGGGCGCGGACCGGGCGACAACGGCTACAAATTCCTGAAAAAGGTCTTCGAGTGCCGTTTCAACCAGTTCCTCTTCCGCCTCCTCCACCCCGACTTAGGCATTAAGATTGCATTAGGTTGGTCGCACAACCACCGTATCAAAAAACTCGAAAAAGAAGCCAAGAGTAACTATTACTCTATTATCGAAGAAACAAGGCTATACAAATACGCCGAGAGCGAGTACGAGAAAGACAGCTCTATCGACTATTTCATCTTCGGACACCAGCATAAGGCAATGCAGTATAAAACAGGGCGACACGCGTTGACGACCGTCGTAGGCAACTGGATTCGCGACTTCAACTATGCTGAGTTTGACGGCGAAAACGTCTCATTATTAGAATACAAACAATCACAATAAACATTAACATGGAAAACATCAAGAACTACATCAAGGAAAACGAGAATCGTTTCTTAGAGGAACTTTTCGGATTAATCAGAATCCCATCTATCAGCTCAGAATCGGCGCACAAGCCTGACATGATAAGAGCCGCTGAATATTGGCGAGACAGCATTCTTGCCGCCGGCGCCGACAAGGCCGAGGTGATGCCAACGGAAGGCAACCCCATCGTCTATGGCGAGAAAATCATCGACAAGGCTCTCCCAACAGTGTTAGTCTATGGACATTACGACGTGATGCCTGTTGACCCGATAGAGCTTTGGGAGACAGACCCTTTTGAGCCGGTAATAAAAGACGGTAAGATATGGGCTCGCGGTGCTGATGACGACAAAGGGCAGGCTTTCATGCATGCAAAGGCTTTTGAGACGATGGTGAAGACCAACACCCTGCCTTGCAACGTCAAGTTCATGCTTGAGGGCGAAGAGGAGATTGGATCGGGCAGCCTCTCGAAATGGATAGAGGAATACAAGGACCTCGTAAAAGCCGACGTCATTCTCGTGTCAGACACAAGCATGATTGCGCGCGATGTGCCTTCAATCACTACAGGTCTGCGCGGCCTCGCCTATTGGGAGGTGGAGGTGACCGGACCTAATGCAGACCTTCACTCCGGACTCTTCGGCGGCGCAGTAGCCAACCCACTGAACACCCTTTGCGAGATGGTTGCCGGCGTGATGGATAAGAACAACCATATCACCATACCTCACTTCTACGATGACGTGGTGGAGTCGTCAGCTCTTGAACGCGAGATGCTCAACAAGGCACCATACGACGAGGAGGCTTTCAAAGCATCATTAGGCGTCAAAGCTTTACGTGGCGAAGAAGGCTACACCAAGATAGAAAGAACAGGCATACGTCCAACATTCGACCTCTGCGGCATCTGGGGCGGCTACACCGGAGAAGGCTCAAAGACTGTGCTCCCTTCAAAGGCTTACGCCAAGATTTCTTGCCGCCTCGTCCCTAACCAAGACCATGAGAAGATTGGCAGACTCTTTAAAGAATATTTTGAAAGCATAGCCCCAGAATATGTCACCGTGAAGGTCAAAACACTCCACGGCGGAGAAGCCTACGGCTGCCCAATAGAAGTACCGGCATACAAAGCCGCTGAACAAGCCTATCTCGACACCTACGGTACACTGCCTATCCCAATGCGTAGCGGTGGCTCTATCCCGATTATCGCTCGCTTCGAGAAAGTGCTGGGAATCAAATCAATACTCATGGGATTCGGCCTCGGCTCCGACGCCATCCACTCCCCTAACGAGAACTATCCTTTAGAACAGTTCTTCAAAGGCATTGAAACAATAATCGC
>SAMEA3663297__coassemble_267_pt1 | contig 32587 bp, 24 predicted proteins | sample SAMEA3663297__metabat2_high_PE_006 | metagenome-assembled genome bin SAMEA3663297 (sample SAMEA3663297) | pig gut metagenome | biome: pig gut; feature: pig-associated habitat; material: faeces | place: China | collected 2013 | reverse complement strand
GCGTCGGGGCCGCAAGTGGCTGTGCCGAGCGGAGCCTGTTTGTGGTCGATATTAACTGTCCAGAACGGGGCGGTCTTAATCTGGTTTATCCTCTCTGCTTTTGTCAGCTCCTCATCAGAATACTGGTACATACTGAAGTTAATGTTCTCCTTACCGCTTACGAAGATTCCGTTGCCGTCCCTGTCTGTCAGGGCGAACCATCTGACATCGCTGCGGTTGCCGCTTTCCTGCGGCTCCTCGTGCATCTCGAACAACGAGGCGGCATCAACAGAATAGACTCCTACCCTTCCGGCCATGTCCCTGTCAGGATAGTTCTCGGTGTCTTTTCCGAAATAAGTGACACGGTTGTATTGCAGCGGTATTCTCATCTGTGTCCCGACCTTGGCGAAAGTCTCGACCCTTGCTGTCGGCTGTACGTTAAGGGTGACAACCACGTTACCAAAGCCATCGACGACGTAGGTCTGTCCCGTCCTTACGACGACCTCGTCATTGGCGTTCACGAGTTCCAAAAGCACCGTCACGGCGACATGTCCGCCATCTATCCTCCTCACCTCAAAATGCTTGTTCTCGTTTGGTCTGAGGTTATCGAGTCCGGCAGCCGTCCATTTCTTACGGGCATTGCCGTCAACATCGTCGTTAAGTGTAGGGGCACGCCAGAAATTAGGTTTTATTGAGCCTTCAAGAAGCTCGTTATCTCCATATTTGAATGATGATGGGACACCTTCTTTCTTATTTATTGTAAAGCTGAATCCCTTATTGCTCACCACGATAGCGTCTGCAGTCTGTCGCACATCGACTTTTGGTGCGTCTTTTACTTCAATAGGATTAGCAGAAGGAATATCGAGTTTAAACTGTTCGTAAGCCACCTCCCTTGCGTCTTTCACGAAGGAGAAATCAACGAAATACTCGACATTAGGGGTGCCGGTCACCACACCGTCAACAACATTCGCGACTGGGACAGGAATCTTCACACTTACCGATTGTCCGGGGGCGCAATCCACATTGAGTTTGTTATTCTGCAGTTGTCTCTCGTTAGTGTAGATGGAGTAAGAGCATTCAAGCTCATTTAAATCGGTGAAATTGAATTTGTTATAAATCTCGAATATGCCTTCGCTGATATTAGTTGGAACTACTTTCACATTCTGATAAGCCTTTCTCACCTCAAGTATATGATTATGAGGTATTCTGTCGCTTGTGATAAGCCCGTTGATGCAGAAGCTGTCATCATCACCGCAGTCCGGGATCTCGCCGAGGTCACCGCCGGCGGCATACCAATTTTTCTTAAGATCGTTGTCGAACAGCACTATCGACTGGTCAACAAAATCCCAGATGCAGCCACCTTGAAGCTGAGGATATTTCTCAAACACCTCCATGTAGTCTTGCAGTCCGCCGCAGCTGTTACCCATGGCATGGCAGTATTCGACCATGATGAAAGGTCTGTTTAGGTTGTCAAGATGTTCAATGGCAAAGCGTTCGAGATAGTCAACGCTTGAGTACATGAGGCCGATGAAATCAGTGTTATAGTCATAGATGGCGCGTTCGCAAATCACGGGGCGTGAGGTGTCGCGCCCTTTCATCCAGTCGTAGCACGCCTTGGTACACACACCGTTGCCGCATTCGTTACCGACCGACCACACAATGATAGACGGATGGTTCTTGTCACGCTCAAGCATATTCCTGCATCTGTAGAGGAAAGGCTCTTTCCATTCTTCTTTCTTAGCGAGGCTGTTTGCGCCATAGCCTTGAGGATGAGACTCATTATTAGCCTCATCGATGACGTAGATGCCGTATTTGTCGCACAGTTCATACCAATAAGTATCATCAGGATAATGGCATGTGCGGACAGTGTTGATATTGTTTTCTAACATTATCTGGACATCTTGCTCCATAGTCTTACGTGAGACATATTGACCTGTCGCGCCGGAATGTTCGTGGCGGTTCACGCCTTTGACCATAATAGGCTGTCCGTTAATTTGAAGCAGTCCGTCTTTAACCTCGGTGGTGCGGAAGCCTACCTTCGCGCCAACGCTCTCAACAACAATGCCGTCCTTGTCCTTGATTCTGATAACGAGGTTATAGAGGTTAGGTTTCTCTGCTGACCAAGGAAGCACCTCCGGAATAACGGTTTTCTCAATATCGAAGTGATATATTCCATTATCTTTATTTTTCTTCAACTGTTTCTTTTTCAGCTCTTTAATGAAGAGTTTTTGGAATGCTCTTCCATTTTTGCCGGCACCTTCTAAGACGACTTCAACAGACAATTTAGATGGTATCTGCTTTGGGTCGAAAGCCAAGTCAACGCCAAGGGAGAAAACTCCATTCTCATATTTGCTGTCGAGGCCGGCGTTCACAAAGAAGTCGAAGACGTTAAGCTTTGGTTTTGAGTAAACGATGACGTCGCGGGTGATACCGCTCATGCGCCAATAATCCTGGGCCTCAAGATAGGAGCCGTCACAGAACCTGTACATCTCGACAGCGAGGGTGTTTTTCACATCATCACCGAAATCGACAAAGGCAGTAACATCGAATTCGGCGGGAGTCTTAGAGTCCTCCGAATAACCCACGAAAGAGCCGTTAACCCAGAGATACATACACGATTTCGCAGCCCCGAAGTTGATATACACATTTCTTCCCTCCCACTCTGCTGGCAGCTGGAAAGATGTACGGTAACAGCCCACAGGGTTATACTCCGTTGGTGCATAAGGAGGATTCGACTTGAACTCATTAGCCACGTTAACATAGACAGGCTGTCCGTAACCGTTTAGCTCCCAGTTGCCCGGCACAGGCATTGAGCCCCAGCCCGCACAATCGTATTCCCTATCATAAAACCCCATAGGCTTCTCAGCAGGAGTGTTGACATAGAAGAAACTCCAATCGCCATTGATACAACGATAATAGTCCGACTCGCTGTAAGCCAATCTATTAACGCCGTCCTCATCTGAATAGGGAATGACATTGGTTCGTGGAGCCACCTTGTTCACTTGGAATACCGACAAATCGTTCCACCATTCGCCTAAATTTGCCGTCTGTGCAAACGATGCTAACGACAACATCAAGACACTCAATAAGATAACAGTCTTTTTCGTCATATTACTTAAATTTAATATCAAAATGCGAAAATAAGAATTTTTCCGAAACATAAAATGAAAAATCAAAGATTAAATTTTTATTATTCACCATAAAGTTCAAAGAAAAAGTATATCTTTGCAAAATAAAAAAAATGAAAAAGACGATATACATCATACTGTTGGCGGCAGTGGCCATTTCATGTGTGTCATGCGAGAAGCAATGCGTATGCAAAAGCCTCGAAAACGGTTCTGAATCAGTGATTTATAACGCATATTCGAAGAAAGATTGTGCCGACTTTGAGGCATATTACGACGAGCTTTTCAATGAGCATCTCTACGAATGCTCTTATGGGTTCAAGAAGTAGAGTTTCGGAATGAGAGGCAGAACATTAATGAGGAAAAAATGTTTATTCGGTGAATTTCACAACAGCTGTCACCGCAGATTTTAGTAATTGACTATTTTTGCTGAAAACCACGACGAGAATATGACGAGTCATCTAAGAAAAATAAAGGACGAGCACCCCGTGATGCTTGTGTTGTTGGCGGCACTTATTGTGCGTGTCATTGCAGCCATTTTCTCAAAAGGCTACGGATTCGATATTGAGCATTTCACATATATCGAGATGACGAACGCATGGCTTGACAACGTAGAGTATCCGTACTACGACAGTCCTTCCGGTATCAGCCTTTTCTATATCTCCATCAACTACCTCATCTTCGGTTTCTTCAAACTCATAGGAGTTCATGACCCTCAGTGGCTGATGTTCTTCAGCAGACTGATTCATGGAGTTTTCTCATTATTAGTCATATCATTAGGCTATAGAATCTCAAAAATACTTTCAGACAGGGACAGTGCAATAAAAGTGGCATGGGTTCTTGCTCTGCTTTGGTTTATGCCGTATGTCAGCGTCCACAACACGGCACAGGCGGTTGCTATGCCCTTCCTGATGTACGGGGTCCTCGTCATCGTGAGACAAGAGAAGAACTACAGAAGCAACATGACGGAGAAGATTCACCGCACCTCATTTATTATAGCGGGCTTCTTCCTCGGCCTCGCCTTCTCAATATGGTACCAATGCATCATCTTCTATATAGGAATAATTATTGCCCTTGCAATGATGATGAGATGGAAAGGCATTCTGATGTCGCTGTTTGGCTTTGCTGTCGCAACAGGGATAACACAGACAATACCCGACCTTATAGTGTGGGGCAGACCTTTCGTCGAGCTGGGCGAGTTTTTCACCAACAGCAGGATATATCTTTTCAGCGGCAATGCCCAGGCCTCTTGGATTTACTACAGTTTCCTAACAATTATTGCAGGTCTCATCCCTCCGTCGAGCATCCTTTTGATGTTCGGATTCTTCAGGACATGGCGCAAACACCTTCTCGTCTTCCTGCCCACACTGCTGTTCCTGCTCTATTACACCATCTTCCCGAACAATAACGAGATTTACATCCTGCCTGTAGTGCCATTGTTCATTATCTGCGGCATTTCCGGCTGGACTGATTTCAGAAACAGCTATGTCCTATCGAAAAAATGCGACACCGCCATCCATTACTGCAACGCATTCTCAATACTTCTCAACACCGCACTTCTCTTTATCTTCATAACAATCTACCCGAACAAACCTGAAGTGAAGGCTATGAGATATTTGTCAAAAGATAACAATGTCAACTCTTTTGTTATCAATGATATAAGTAATAACCAGATGAAACGCCCTCCTCTTTTCTACGAGAAGCACTGGTCGGATTATCTCATCGTTGACGACGAAAACAGCAATATATTAATAGGTATAGACAGCCCACAATATATTATTTTCAGGGACACTAAAGATTTAGAGCGCCGGGTGGAAGAGATGAAGAGCTATTTCCCTGAAATGAGATACGATGTCACATTCAAGCCACACTTCACCCAGATTCTGTTGAACGCCCTGAATAACACGAGTGACGACGGGATTATTACAATCTACAAAGTTGATTATGACAAAAGAGGAAGCAAGAAATAGGATAGCCGAGTTAAGTGATACCATTGAATATCACAACAGAAGATACTACATCTTAAACCAGCCGAGCATAAGCGACTATGAGTTCGATATGCTTATGGAGGAACTCATCTCGCTTGAGAAGCTCTTTCCAGAATACGCGTTGCCTTCATCACCAACAAAACGCGTCGGCGGTGACCTTACAAAAGAGTTCCCTACAGTGAGACATCGCTATCCAATGCTCTCATTATCAAACTCATACAATCGTGGAGAGATAGTTGACTTCATCAAAAGGATTGAAAAAACGATAGATGAGCCGGTTGAGTTTGTGTGCGAGTTAAAGTTCGACGGCGTATCGATAAGCCTCACGTATGAAGACGGAATATTGACAAGGGGCGTCACTCGAGGTGATGGCGCACAAGGCGACGATGTGACAACCAACGTAAAGACTATTAGGTCTATTCCATTGAAACTCAAGGGTGACTATCCGAATTTCTTAGAGATGAGGGGCGAGATAATAATGCCTCACGACAGTTTCCGCAACACGAACAAGGAACGCGAGGAACTTGGACTGCCCTTGTTCGCGAACCCAAGGAACGCTGCCGCCGGGACCATCAAGCTCTTCGACTCAAGGGAAGCCGCTAACCGCCGCCTCGACAACTACTGTTACTATATGATGTCGGACAACATCCCCTACGAGACACACTACGAGAGCCTCATGGCAGCAAGAGAATGGGGATTCAACATCTCAAACCATATCGCTCTGTGCAAAAACATTGATGAAATAGAGGACTTCATAAACTATTGGGACACAGAAAGAAAGAACCTTCCCTTCGACATCGACGGAATAGTGATAAAGGTTAACAGTTTCGCTCAAAGAGAAATCCTCGGACTTACAGCAAAGTCACCAAGATGGGCCATAGCTTACAAGTTCAAGGCGGAACAAGTGAAGACACGACTGTTAAGCGTTGATTTCCAAGTAGGAAGACACGGCACCATCACCCCAGTGGCAAACCTTCAACCGGTACAGTTAGCAGGCACAACAGTAAAAAGAGCCACATTGAACAACGCCGACTTCATCAAACAACTCGACCTGCATTACAACGACATAGTGAAGGTGGAGAAAGGCGGAGAGATTATCCCTAAAATAGTAGGCATCGACGTTGAGAGCCGTAATGACGAGCAATCGGAGGTACAGTTCATTGAGAGATGTCCCGAATGCGGAGCGAAACTTATTCAGAATGAAGGCGAAGCGGCATGGTACTGCCCAAACAGCTCCGGCTGCCCTCCCCAGATAAAAGGAAGGATAGAGCATTTCATCAGCCGCAAAGCCATGAACATCGAAAGCCTCGGCGAAGGCAAAGTGCAGGTGCTCTTCGACAATAATCTCATAAAAAATTATGCCGACCTTTACGACCTGACATACGAAAAGATGTTCGGCCTCGAAAATGTAGTAGTGATAAACGATGACTTCAATCTGCAGGACAGCCTAAAGACACGCAAAGTTTCTTTCAAAGAAAAAACAGTCAACAACATTTTAAAATCGTTACAAAAGTCGAAGGATGTGCCTTTTGCAAGAGTGTTGTTTGCATTGGGAATCAAAGAAGTAGGTGAAGTAACGGCAAAAATATTAGCAAACACCTTCGGAGATATTGACGCAATAGCAAGTGCCTCTGTCGAAGAGCTCCAAGAAGTGAACACTGTGGGAGTCACTATCGCTGAAAGCATAAGGAACTTCTTTGACAAGCCGGAAAACATTATCATCATAGAGCGGTTAAAAAAGGCAGGACTTCAGTTTAATAACGAGAAAAAGGCTGTTTCTGAGAGCCAAGCCCTCGCCGGAAAAAGCATTGTCGTAAGTGGAGTGTTTTCAAGTTTTAGTAGAGATGAGATAAAACAACTTATTGAATATCACGGTGGTAAAAATTCTTCTTCAATATCTTCAAAAACGGATTTCTTGCTTGCAGGAGAGAAAATGGGTCCGGAGAAAAAGAAGAAAGCAGAAGCGCTGAATGTAAAGATTATCAATGAGGACGAATTCCTGAAGATGATTGAGGAGCCAAGAGAGAAGAAAGCGACACCCGTTCAAGGGAGATTATTTTAAAGTATAACCCTCACCTGCTTGACGGTGGGAAAAAACAAGTGGATATGTTGAGAAAATTAAGAATCACAGCGGCGTTTATCTTATTTACTGGATTAACGTTATTATTTTTAGACTTCACGGGGACAATACACGCCTATCTCGGCTGGATGGCGAAAATACAGTTCCTCCCCGCCTTACTCGCCTCAAACCTGTTCGTTGTAGTTTCAATACTGCTATTCACCATCATATTCGGAAGGCTTTATTGCTCAATAATATGCCCGCTCGGAATATTTCAGGATATTGTCGCGTGGATTACAGAAAGAAGAAAGAAAAACAGATACGGCTTCAAGAAAAACAGAAAATGGCTGCGATACGGAATAGCAACAGCATTTATCATTTTACTAATATTCGGTTTCAGCTCCATAGCGTTTGTTTTAGCCCCATATAGCATTTACGGGAAAATCGCTTCAAACATCTTCTCCCCCATATATACTTTGATAAACAATGCATTAGCTTATTTTGCCGAAAGAATGGACAGCTACGCCTTCTACTCCGTTGAAGTCTATATCAAAAGCCTGCCCGCATTCATTATTGCCGTCTTATATTTCATTTTGATTAGTATGTCAGCGGTATTGTTCGGGCGCGGCTATTGCAACACGGTATGCCCAATAGGTGCAATCCTCAGTGTCTTTGCAAAGAAATCCTTGCTCAAGCCACATTTCAACGACAAATGTGTAAGCTGCGGACTTTGCGAGAAGAGATGCCGTTGCTCGGCGATAGACACCAAGAACAAAACGATAGACCACTCCAAATGCGTCAGCTGTTTTAACTGCATTGACGAATGTAAGAAAGGAGGAATGAGTTACGGAAGAATTAAGGAAAACGTTGTAAGACAGAATGATAGCGACAGCAACAAGGAGGGAACGACTACAAGGAAGGCCTTTCTGATGACGGTGGCGGCTGTTGCTACAGTACCAGCAATCAAGGCACAGGAAAAGCTTGTTGACGGTGGTCTTGCTGCTATCGAGAAGAAAAAAATGCCGGAGAGGGTGATGCCGTTGATGCCACCCGGCTCTGTAAGCCGTGAATCATTTTTAAAACGGTGCGTCAACTGCCAGCTTTGTGTTCAAGCATGCCCTAACGGAGTGCTGCGTCCTTCAACGAGATTAGAGTCTTTTATGCAGCCGGAGATGTCGTTCGAACTCGGTTATTGCCGTCCAGAATGTAACGCCTGCTCACAAGTATGTCCCGCAGGAGCCATCAAGCCAATCACGGTGGAGGAAAAGACCGTCATACAGGTTGGCAGAGCAAAATGGATAGGCATGAACTGTGTTCCTTTAAACCAGAACATAGAATGCGGAAACTGCGCAAGCCATTGTCCCACAGGGGCAATCACCATGGTAGCATACGACCCGGACGACAGCAACTCGCCAAAGGTGCCATTCATCGACGAAGAACGCTGCATAGGATGCGGAGCTTGCGAACACGTCTGCCCGTCACGACCATTCAGCGCGATATATGTGGAAGGCAATGATATTCAAAGAACCATCTAAAAATGCTAACATCATGAAAGACAATATATCAAGGAAAGACTTCTTAAAAATCATCGGCGTAGCAACAGCAGCCACAACATTAGCAAGTACAGGATGCAAACCAAAGTCAGAGAAATATAACAACACTTATTCTGCGGGAGATATTCCTAAAGACAAGATGACGTACCGCACCAACAGAAACAGCGGCGACGTCGTCTCTATACTCGGATACGGCTGCATGAGGCTTCCAAGAAAAGACAATGAGATAGACCAAGAGATGGTGAACAAACTCACGGACTATGCGATGGAACACGGGGTGAACTATTATGACACCGCCCCCGTCTATTGCCAAGGACACTCCGAAAAAGCAATGGGAATAGCCTTGAGCAGGTACGACAGAAGCAAGTACTTCATTGCCACAAAGATGTCAAACTTCGCTGAAAGCCAATGGAGTAGAGAGGCATCAATGAAGCTTTACCACGACTCTTTCATCAACCTTCAAACCGACTACCTCGACTATTACCTACTTCACGCGGTAGGCAACAGCAGCAAGAATCTTGATGGCTGGGACACCTTCAACAAACGCTATATTGAAAACGGAATGATTGATTTTGTCATGGAAGAACGCAAATCAGGCCGCATCCGCAACCTCGGATTCTCTTTCCATGGCGACCCGCGAGTGTTTGAATGGCTCATCGACAACCATGACAAATATCATTGGGATTTCGTCCAGATAGAGATGAACTATGTCGATTGGAAACATGCGCATGACATTGAACCTGACAACATTAACGCTGATTACCTCTACCAACGCTTGAATGACCTCAACATTCCCGTTGTGATAATGGAGCCACTTCTCGGAGGCCGTCTCGCCAATCTTCCGGAGAGCCTTTCTCTGAAACTAAAACAGAACGCGCCACAAAACAGCATCGCTTCATGGGCTTTCCGCTACGTAGGCACCTACCCTAACGTGCTTACCGTGCTGAGCGGTATGACATATATGGAACATCTTCAAGACAACCTACGCACGTACTGCCCACTTCAGCCTTGCTCCGACAAAGAGATGGCGTTGCTTATGGAAGTCGCTGACCTTTATCTCAAATATCCTATCATCCCTTGCACCGGCTGCCAATACTGCATGCCTTGTCCTTTCGGCATCGACATCCCGGAGAACTTTAAGTTTTATAATAAATGTGTCAACGAAGGAACAATTGTGGAGAACAAACAGTCGGAGGAATATAGGAAGGCAAGACGCAAATTCCTCATCGAATACAACAGGACACTTGAAGCGGACAGGCAGGTAGAGCATTGCATCGGCTGCAGACAATGCGTCTCTCATTGCCCGCAACAAATCAATATTCCTAAACAATTAGGAAGGATTGGTGAGATTGTAGAGTATCTAAAACGAGATTAGTTCTTTTGTTAAAATCAGAACTTTATTGAAATATTCATCATTAGGAAATCCAAGACGGTCATTGCTGACATAGCCTCCACTATTGGGAGGACACGAGGTACGACGCACACGTCGTGGCGGCCTTTTATCTCTATAACCGTTTGATTTCCATTGACATCAACAGTATTTTGAGGCTTCATAATAGAAGGAATAGGTTTGAAGGCGACGTTAAACACCACATCTTCACCATTAGTGATGCCTCCTTGTACGCCACCTGAATGATTTGTGGCAGTGCCGATACCATTATCTTTCATCACGAAGGTATCGTTGCAAGAGCTTCCCCTCATACCCGCTGCACCGAATCCATCGCCATATTCAAAGCCCTTTGCCGCATTGATACACAACATTGCATGCGCTAAGGCAGCGTGAAACTTGTCAAACATCGGTTCACCGAGACCAACGGGGACGTTACGAATCACACAATGAACGACGGCACCAACAGTGTCATGGGCTCTCCTCACCTCTTCTAATATTCCATTTATCTCATCATCATGAAAGCCAGCATCACATTTATGCTCACCAAGTTGGATAACCGAAGATGAGATAGAGATGTAAAAACTATTCAGAATCTGTTTAGCTATTGCGCCGGCTACAACGCAAGGCAGCAATGTGCGGGCAGAGCTTCTACCTCCACCTGCGAAATCCCTTATCCCATACTTCTCTTGGTAGGTAAAATCGGCATGGGATGGGCGGAAGACATCTCTAAATGCTTCATAATCGGCTGGTTTACAATCGACATTTCTAACTATGAAAGATAGTGGCGCACCTGTTGTCTTTCCTTCAAACAAGCCGGAAAGGAACTCCACCTCGTCATTTTCGGAGCGAGCGGACATTACTGCGCCTTTTCCTGGCTTTCGTCTTTTTAACTCATTGGATATTAGTTTCATATCAAGCCTCAATCCAGAGGGGCAGCCATCAATGACACCACCGATGGCCGGACCATGCGACTCTCCGAAGGTGGTAAGGCAGAACATCTTGCCAAAAGTATTTGTATTCACAGCGGATTGTATTTTAGAAAGAAAACATCAAAACAAAATGATTTATAAAGCCCAGAGGGATACCGTCATGGTAACGGAGCGACTCTGGGCTTGATGTATCTGCAATTGTATCAGACAATTACTTCTCTATTTCTTTTTTCAGTCTTTCTGTAAGCATTGGGACAATCTTATGGAGGTCGCCCACGATGCCGAGGTCGGCTGCGCTGAAGATAGGAGCGTATTTATCTTTATTAATAGCGATGATGAAATCAGACTCTTCCATACCGGCGAGGTGCTGGATTGCTCCAGAGATACCGCATGCCATATAGAGGGTCGGGCGGACTGTCTTACCGGTCTGTCCGACTTGGTAGGCGTGGTCCATGATACCGGCATCGACCATTGCGCGAGATGATGACACCATACCGCCGAGTACATCAGCGAGTCCTTGAAGTTTGTTAAAGCCTTCCTTGTCATGAACGCCACGGCCTCCGGAGACGAGAATCTTAGCTTCAGAGATGTCGGCTGTAGTCTTATTATTCATCACAGTCTCAATGACTTTCACTTTAAACTTTGAGGCGTCGAAAGTTGGGTTGAACAATGTCACTACGCCTTGTCTTCCCACCTCACGGGTACGTTTCTGCATAACGCCCGGTCTCACTGTTGACATCTGAGGGCGTGTATTAGGGCAAAGGATAGTAGCCATAAGGTTACCACCGAAGGCTGGACGTGTTGAGCGGAACTGTTTCTCGCCTGTCTCTTCGAGAGTAGCTATTTCAAGTTTTGTACAGTCGGCTGTCAGACCTGTTTTAAGGCGTGATGCGAGGCGTGGAGCGAGGTCACGTCCAATTGTTGTAGCGCCGTAAAGAACGATAGAAGGCTTGCGTTCTGAAATCATCTGGAACACAGCCTGTGAGTACTGTTCTGTAAGATAGTCTTTCAGTTCAGGGCAGTCGGCCACGAGCACCTCGTCGGCACCCATCTCGATAAGGCTTTGAGCTTGGTCTTTGACGTTATAACCGGCCAACAATGCCACCACTTTTTCACCGAGGGCATCGGCGAGGTCGCGTGCTTTACCTAAAAGTTCGTATGCTACGGATTGAATTATTCCGTTGCGCTGTTCTGCGAACACATAAACGTTTTTAAAATCTTTGATATCCATGGCTTTACTTTTAGATTAGATGTTTCTCTTTAAGTTTATTTACTATTATTTCTACAGCTTCTTCCTCGCTGACCTCGAATATTTCGCCCGGAGCCTTGAGGGCTTTCGGGAATGATTGGAACACCTTTGTCGGAGAGCCTTTCAATCCGAGTTTTGTCTCATCAACATCGAGTTTGTCTGCGCCCCACACTTCCACTTCCTTGTTATAAGCATCAACGATACCAGCCACTGACATATAACGTGCTTGGAATGCTGAGGCGAGTACTGTAAGGACGCATTTACCTTCAACCTCAAGAGTTTGGACGCTGTCCTCGTTTTCTTTCTTCACGATAAAGTTACCGTCATCTTTTCTTACTGCATCTATGACGTACGACACCTGTGGTAATCCGAGGTGTTCGGCCATCTCAGGACCCACTTGTGCTGTATCACCATCGATAGCCTGGCGGCCGGCGATGATAAGGTCATAGTCCAATGTCTTGATTGCGCCTGCGAGGGCGTATGATGTGGCGAGAGTGTCGGCACCAGCGAACTTCCTGTCGCTGAGGAGGATAGCCCTGTCAACACCCATTGCGAAAGCCTCTCTCAAGATGACATCGGCCTGTGGAGGACCCATGGTGATAACGGTGATATGTGCGCCATACATATCCTTCATACGGAGAGCCATCTCAAGACCACCTTTGTCATCAGGGTTCATAATGCTTGGGACACCGTCACGGATAAGAGTATTCTTTACCGGATCTATTTTTATTTCTGTAGTGTCTGGCACTTGTTTTATACAAACGATAATATTCATGTTCTTCCCTCCTATTTAAATAATTGACCTGCGATAACCATTCTCTGTACTTCAGATGTACCCTCATAAATCTCGGTGATCTTAGCGTCACGCATCATGCGTTCCACCGGATATTCGCGAGTGTAGCCGTAGCCGCCATGGAACTGCACCGCCTTGGTTGTCACCTCCATAGCCGTCTCCGCTGCGAACAACTTAGCCATTGCCGCGTCAGCTGAGTACGGTATTCCCTTGTCTTTCTTCCATGCTGCGCTTCTTACAAGCAGTCTTGCTGCCTCGACCTTAGTCTTAAGGTCTGCCATCTGGAACTGTGTGTTTTGGAACTGGGCGATAGCCTTTCCAAACTGCTTACGCTCCTTGGTATATTTAACTGTCTCATCCATAGCACCTTGGGCGATGCCGAGAGCTTGTGAGGCTATTCCGATACGGCCGCCATCGAGGGTCTTCATTGCGATACTGAAGCCTTTGCCGAGAGGTCCGAGGAGGTTCTCTTTTGGCACCTCGCAGTTTTCGAAGATAAGCTCGCATGTAGCAGAGCCGCGGATACCCATCTTCAACTCTTTCTTTCCTATGCTGAAGCCTTTGAAACCCTTCTCAACGATGAATGCCGAGATACCCTTGTTACCTTTTGACTTGTCTGTCATTGCCATGACGATGAACACGTCTGCGTAAGCGGCGTTGGTGATGAAAATCTTGGTGCCGTTAAGAATCCATTTGTCACCGGCGTCAACAGCCATTGTCTGCTGCATTGCCGCATCGGTGCCGGCGTTAGGCTCTGTCAGACCGAAAGCACCTATCCATTCACCTGAAGCGAGTTTTGGCAGATACTTCATCTTCTGTTCCTCTGTACCGTTCTCAAGAATAGGTGAAATACACAATGATGTGTGGGCTGATAATATGACGCCTGTCGTGGCACATACCCTTGACAACTCCTCAACTGCCATGATATACATCTGCACTGAGCCGCCTGCTCCTCCATATTGCCTTGGAACAGGGATACCCATCAAACCTAATTTCGCCATCTTCTTGACTGTCTCCAAAGGATAACGCTCCTGCTCGTCAACTTCGGCTGCCAAAGGCTTGACTTCGTTTTCCGCAAACGACCTGATCATCTGCAGGAATAATTCTTCTGTCTTTGAATAGCTAAAATCCATTTTATAAATATTTTAATTTTTTATGTTTTTTTGTTTCAATTTCAATTTTACACCTTCCGTCTTACACCTATATTAATAAGTGGCTCTCAGGTTCCAAGGCATCATTAGCGATATGATAAGTCATTGCAGATGTGCGGTCTTGGCAGAAAAGATGAGCCGGTCATACATTTCTCACAAAGTCCATCAACAGGGAATCGAGCATGATTCTTGACACACGGCATTTGCGAGAAATGGGGAACGAGGCGGTGTAGTGCCACATTCCCCAGAGACTATTAGTATTTATAGAAGCCTTCTCCGCTCTTACGTCCGAGCAAGCCGGCGCGCACCATCTTTCTCAACAATGGGTGAGGACGGTATTTCGGGTCGCCGAACTCTTTGTAGAGCACTTCCATGATTGCGAGGTTGACATCGTTACCGATAAGGTCGGCCAATGCGAGAGGTCCCATAGGGTGGTTTGCACCGAGCATCATACATCTGTCGATATCTTCTGCGCTGGCGACGCCGTCAGCGAGAATGCCGACAGCCTCGTTAATCATAGGGATAAGGATACGGTTGACGACGAAGCCCGGAGCCTCGTTCACCTCGACCGGGGTCTTGCCTATTGAAGTAGAGAGGTCAACGATTGTCTTGCAGACCTCTGCTGATGTCAGCTGGCCCTTGATAACTTCAACGAGAGCCATACGGTCGGCTGGGTTGAAGAAGTGCATGCCTATGAATTGTGTTGGGCGTGATGTGCATGCTGCTATCTCTGTGATTGACAATGACGATGAGTTTGTTGCGAAGATCGTCTCAGGCTTGCATATTGAGTCGAGTGTTGCGAAGACCTCTTTCTTCAGCTGCATATCCTCTGATGCTGCCTCTATCACGAGGTCAGCGTCGGCGAATGTGGCGTAATCTGTTGTTGTTGTGATATTTGCCAAGATAGCGTTCATAGCCTCTTGTGTCATCTTTCCTTTCTCAACGAGTTTGGCGTAGCCTTTCTCGACAGATGCCATAGCTTTATCGAGGCTGGCTTGTGTTCTGCTCTTCATGACAACAGGCATCTTAGCTGCAAAAGCCTTGACGATACCCTTTGCCATTGTGCCGGTTCCAATTACGAATACTTTCATATTATTAATTTTTATTATCAAACAAAATAGTTATTTTCCAATAAATTCAGGTTTGTTTTTTGACAGGAATGCTTCCATGCCTATTTTTTGGTCTTGAGTAGAGAAGCATTCTGAGAAATATTTGTTTTCCAATGCGATAGCGTCGTTTGAGCACATATCGTAGTTCTCGTTTATGCAACGTTTTGCGGCGGCTACTGCGCATGGTGCGTTTTTCAGAATCCTCGTCGCCATCTCTACGGCTTTCGGCATCAGTTCGTCGGGCTCACACAATGCGTTGACGAGACCTATCCTGTAGGCTTCTTGAGCGTCAATCATCTTTCCGGTGAAGATGAGCTCCTTAGCTATTGAGGGGCCCACTAATTTAGGAAGGCGGTAGGTGCCTGAGAAACCGGGTATGATGCCGAGGCCCACTTCCGGTTGGCCGAATTTAGCCTTTACGGATGCGAGACGGATATCGCAAGCCATAGCGAGTTCGCAGCCTCCTCCGAGGGCGAATCCGTTCACTGCGGCGATGACAGGGATGTCGAGGTCTTCAATCTTTTTGAAGGCGTTGGCACCGAGTGCGGCGAACTTCAGTGCGGCGGGGGCGTCAAGGTCTTTCATCTCCGCAATATCTGCCCCGGCAACAAAGGCCTTGTCCCCGTCACCGGTGATGATAAGTGCCCTTGACAGGCTTGTATCAAGGTGAGAGGCGAAGTCATCGAGCTCGGAGAGTATGGCAGAGCACAAGGCGTTCAGCGACTTCACCGCTGATATTGTCAGGATGCAGATGCCGTCAGTCCGTTGTTCGCTTTTTAAAAAACGGTATTCCATCTTATAATATATTAGTCGAGCATGGATTTGAGGTTAGGGCTGATGATGAGTGTCGCCTCGGTGGCAGCCTGCACCTGTTCAACGGTAAACTCAGGGTGTATCTCTGTGAGGACTATGCCTTCAGGAGTAATCTCCATGACACCCATCTCGGTGATAATCATATCGACTTGGCCTGCTGCTGTAAGAGGCAGGGTACATTCTTTCAAAATCTTGGGAGCGCCTTTCTGGGTATGCTCCATTGTGAGGATAACACGTTTTGCACCAACGACGAGGTCCATTGCGCCGCCCATTCCCGGAGCCATCTTTCCAGGGATAATCCAGTTAGCGAGGTTACCTTTCTCATCGACCTGCAATGCGCCGAGGAAAGAGACGTTGACGTGGCCGCCACGGATGATGGCGAAAGATGTGGCCGAGTCAAAAGTACAAGCACCTGGTGTCAATGTGATGAAACCGCCGCCAGCGTTGATGAGATTCTTGTCCTCCTCTCCTTCTGCGGGTGTGGCACCCATTCCCATTGCTCCGTTCTCTGTCTGAAGTGTCACCGAGACACCTTCTGGAAGGTAGTTGGGAATCATTGTTGGAAGACCAATACCAAGGTTCACAACGTCGCCGTCATGCAGCTCCTTTGCCGCTCTCCTGGCGATGACTTCTCTGATTTCATTTTTATCCATAATATATATGATTTTAGTGTTGTTTAATTGCTATTTCAATCCGCGTTTCACCATCTCCTCCACCACGAAGGAAGCCACGTCGTCAGCATAGGTGTTCATGCCGAAGCCGGCATCGTAGCCGAGTTCTTTAGCAAGCTCATGGGTGATACGTGCGCCACCGCAGCAGAGAATCATCTTGTCACGAAGACCCTCAGCCTCCATAAGCTCAACGAGGTTGGTGAGGTTCTTGATATGTATGTCCTTCTGTGTGACGGTCTGCGAGACGATAAGAGCGTCAGCATGAAGCTCGATACCTTTGGCGATGAACTCCTCGTTAGGCACCTGGCTGCCAAGATTATAAGCCTCTATCATCTCATAACGCTCCAAGCCATAGTGTCCGGCATATCCCTTCATGTTCATGATTGCATCAATGCCGACAGTGTGGGCGTCTGTGCCGGTGCTGGCGCCAACGACGACAATCTTCCGACCAATATTCTCCTTGATATACTTGTCGGTTTCATACATATCCATCACATTAGACTCAACTTTCGGGACATATATGCTGCTATAGTTCACAGTATGTGTGCAACTCCCGTAGCAGTTGAAGAATGTGAATCCCGGTGTCAACTCCTTATAATACACCACACCCGGATTTTCAAGACCCATGCTCTTCACAAGTTGTTTCGCTGCCTCAACAGCCTCCGCGCCACATGGAACCGGCAAAGTAAAACTCAACTGCACCTTTCCGTCGTTCATAGTGTCGCCATACGGCTTGATCTTGGTTAAATCTAAGGTCTTATCGAAATCCTTAGCCTCCATTGAATATAATCCTTCGCTCATTTCTTTATTATAATTTATTAGTTATCAATCGATTTACGAGTTATTATCATATAGCGAGCACCTCGCCTCATGAATTTTGCAAATATAATATTTATTTTTAATAAAATCACAAAATCATTGAAAATAATAAAGTTGTAAAAAAACACCGGCATCATACCGCCACAAACATCTTTCTGAATAGAAATTAGAAGGTAAAATCATGCGTCATTACTCATAAAACACAGTTTTCCGCCCTAATAACCAAATCTCTTTTCTCATATAATGACCGAGACAGATGATTGTCAATGTTTGGAATATCTTTTCTTAAAAATCTTTTTTCTAAATATGAAGAGGGTAAAGGCCACAAATAGGAGAAGAAGAATGCCAAGGGTGACGAGTGTGTGGGTAAAACTTCGAGGAGCGAAACCCATGAGGAGCAGTATAGGGAGCCCTAATAATGATGCCGGAAGCAGTTGAAGTACAAGGTTGTTTGCCGCCGGAGTCTCGAATTTCGGATCTATCTCCCTTAGAAGAATCATGCCGTTGCTGGCCGTTCCGGTAAGCATACCGAACATACTGAAGAAGCCCTCGTATGGATAATTGGGATAAATATGCTTACAAGCCATAAGCACATAAATGAACGTTGATGCCGCGCCGATGACGCATACTAAGATGAATGGTATTGCGAACTCGTTTAGCTCGCTGAAGTTAATAGCGGCGGTGCCGGCGACAATCATCACATCGAATGCGAAACCGCTTATCCTGTTGAGAAGGTAGTTGTTAATGTATTCACGCTTAACGATTTTCGTCTTTTTGAACCCGTGAAGAACCCATTTCAGTATCACTCCGAAGAGTGTGCCGATAAGGAAGTTGAAGCCCCATAACAGAGGTTTGAGCGTCTTCTCCCCGAACGTGCCAAGGTCGAGGCCCTCAATATAGTTACAGAAAAGAAACACAAGGAAATAAGTGAAAAGCACAAGGCATATCTGAATAGACATCTTGTCAACCGACTCGGTATCGGGAATCTCGTTCTCTCCCTCATAGTCATCTAAGGTGTTGACCTGCTTCTCCTTTATCTTGCTAATCTTTATCTTTCCGCTTTTGCTAAGGATATTGAGGAAAACGACGCCTACGACGCTTCCGACTACGAAACCCATAGCTGCTAATGAGAGCCCGAAATCCGCGCCGGAGAAGGCTATCCCTTGACTCTCAGCAAGATTAGAGAAAATAACCCCGAAATTTAAGGCCTGTCCCGGACCCTGTGCATATCCCATCGGAAGCAGCAACCCGGAAGCATAGAAAATCTTATGCCCGAAATAGAAAAAAGGTATGGACACCAACAACCCCGCTATCCCCTGTATGATATATGTGTTGGCTGTCAAAGCCCCGGTCTCAATAACAGTCATCGTACTTGACTTTGACTCTATCTTGTTGTTTTTCAACGCTAATGCCACAAAACCCAATCCCAAAGCGTGATATGTGACTATTTCCATGAAAGTTTTGTCAACCAACTCCCCCATTCCAGGCAAAGCCTTGAATAACAATATCAAAGTACCTCCAAGCAAAGCCGAAGGTATCAGGCTTCTCTGTAAAAACGGAATCTTCGTCCTCATTATGTTTCCGGCAAGGATGCCCAAGGCAATTATACTGAACTGTATCAAGGTGTTCCACACCTCCGGCATAGCGAAAGATTTTATCATTAGCATCATAACTTACACTTTTTTGAACAGCAAAAATAGTAAAATATTTTACAATGTGAAGTAAAAAACACAAGAGCCGGCAAGAAACCGACTCATGTATCTTGGTTCAAACACCGATGCGGCTATTTTGCGCTTGCTTTGCATAACAAAAAGGAATCTGTTTTTGCAAAAAAGATGTTTGTTCCCAAAAACAACCAACCAATTTTTTGTAAAGATATGTTAAAAAAAACAAATCGGTGCACAAAAACAAGTATTCGGCAGTAAAAAATAAGTTAACGGACTTATTTCAACTTTTCCTCCAAAGCAATAATCATATCGCGGTATTTTGCGGCATTCATGAAGTCGAGTTCTTTGACAGACTTCTCCATATTTTTCTTTGCCTCCATGATGGCTTTTTTGATGTCTTTTTGTGAGCTGTAAACGACGGGTTTGTCTTCGGCTACGGCGCGCACCGACTCTTCGTTAGGCGAATAGTCGCGGACATGGTTTTTGCTCACGGAGTCACCGAGTGCGTTATCTATGGACTTGATGATAGTTTTCGGAACGATACCGTGTTCAATATTATATTTCATTTGGATTTCGCGACGCCGTTGTGTTTCGTCGATAGTCTTCCTCATTGAGTCAGTGATTTTGTCGGCGTACATTATCACGAGGCTGTCGGCGTTACGTGCGGCTCTTCCGGCGGTCTGTGTAAGCGAGCGTTCAGAGCGGAGGAAGCCTTCCTTATCGGCATCAAGTATTGCGACGAGTTGCACCTCCGGCAAGTCTAAGCCTTCCCTCAAGAGGTTGACGCCCACGAGCACATCAAAATCACCTCTTCTCAAACCGAGCATGATATCAACTCTGTCGAGGGTATCCACATCTGAGTGTATGTATCTTGTCTTGATATTCAGGTTATTAAGATATTTTGTGAGTTCCTCGGCCATACGTTTTGTTAGGGTGGTGACAAGAATTCTCTGATTATTGTTTGTCACCCGTATTATTTCGTTCACCAAGTCATCTACTTGATTAGTGCAAGGCCTTACTTCTATCACTGGGTCGAGCAGTCCGGTAGGTCGAATAAGCTGTTCCACATACACGCCTTGTGTCTGCTGCATCTCGTAGTCGCCGGGTGTTGCGCTCACATAAATAGTCTGTCCCGAAAGGGCTTCAAACTCATCGAATTTCAGTGGTCGGTTATCGAGGGCGGAAGGCAGGCGGAAGCCATATTCCACAAGTGTTTGTTTTCTTGACCTGTCGCCTCCATACATAGCGCGTATCTGAGACACGGTGACATGGCTTTCATCAATGATTGTGATGAAATCGTCGGGGAAATAGTCAATAAGGCAGAACGGGCGCGAGCCCGGACTCCTACCATCGAAATAACGGGAGTAGTTCTCGATGCCGGAGCAATAGCCGAGTTCGCGAATCATCTCCACATCATAGTTCACCCTGTCTTGCAGGCGTTTAGCATCTTCAACCTTCCCAATCTCCCTGAAATACTCGGTCTGCTTATACATATCAAGGAGTATCTCGTCGGTGGCTGTCTTTATTTTCTCTTTTGAGGTCACGAAGATGTTAGCTGGGAAGATGGTGATATTTTGCAGCGGTTCAATCCTCTTTCCTGACACGGGGTCGAACGACTCGAGCTCATCAACCTCGTCGTCCCAGAATATTATCCTGTAAGGCAGGTCGGAATAGGCGGGGAAGACGTCAACGGTGTCGCCTTTCACACGGAAGCGTCCTCTGACAAACTCGATGTCGTTTCGTGAGTACAGAGAGTTTGAGAGTTGGAGCAGCAGGTCATCTCTCCTAATCTTCTGCCCTATCTCTATGTTTATCACGTTCTTACTGAAGTCGTCAGGATTACCGATGCCGTAGATACACGACACTGACGACACTACTATCACGTCTCTTCTTCCCGACAGCAGGGCTGATGTTGCGCTAAGGCGCAGCTTGTCAATCTCGTCATTGATAGAGAGGTCTTTCTCTATATAGGTGTTTGTTTGGGGTATGAACGCCTCCGGCTGATAATAGTCGTAATAAGAGACGAAGTACTCGACCCTGTTTTCCGGGAAGAACTGTTTGAACTCCCCATACAGCTGAGCGGCAAGGGTTTTGTTATGGCTGAGTATCAATGCCGGACGGTTCAGCTCGGCAAGGACATTAGCGATGGTGAAAGTCTTTCCGGAGCCCGTCACGCCGAGCAAGGTCTGGAACTTCTCGCCTTCCATCAAGCCCCGCTTCAGCTTCTCAATAGCCTGAGGCTGGTCGCCCGTAGGCTTAAATTCAGAGTTGAGTTTATAATTCATAATCAATGAGTCACATTAAACGACATCACGACAGGATAATGGTCCGACTGCTTGAACTTCAGCACCTCAAAAGTCATTGGCACAATAAGATCGTTGGTCCAGAGATAATCAATCCTGAGAAGGGGCAGTCTTCCGCAGTAGGTCTTCCCTATTCCATTCCCGGCTTTTAGGAAGGCGTCGGACATTCCCGTCTTCGACATCTTATGATAAGTGTATGAGAGAGGCGTGTCATTGAAGTCTCCACAGATAATCAGCGGGTTATCCATATCGGGGAGGTTATCCACTATGAACTTCGACTCAGAAGTCCTGTTCTCAAAGCCAAGAATCAGCTTTTTCACCAACGACTTCCCCACCGTCTCCGAGTTTTCAATATAGTTTTTCGCGTCAGTGACGTAGGCTATCTCATCATCATTGATCATAAATGACTTAAGGTGAACGCATTCTACATAGAACTTCCCGACAGAGCCACCCTTGACGAGTTTTGCCACTCCATAGTTTATCTTGTTAAAGGCATCGGTAAAATCATCATCTTCAAGAGGATATTTGGAGAAGATAATCTCAGTGCCAATATCAGAGTTGTCGAAGAAAAAGTATTTACAGTTTATCTTTTCGCAGAACTTTCCCGCCTTATCATCGTTCCATCTGCCGCTCTCCTGAAGGCACACCACATCGGGATTTTGAGAGTTTATCATCTCAACAATATCTTTTTCAACAAGTTCCGCACTTTTAGCATTATCAGTGATGCTGCGGAACATCGCAATATTATAGGTCATTATCTTGACATTCCCCTCATCGGAATTGGTATTTTTCGTCGAGAAAGACTTCTGGAGGCCAAGAAGAGACAGAGCGATTGAAATTATGCTAATGAACACCGTCTTCCTCGACTTCAGAAGCAAGAGGATGACGAACATCAAGACATTGAAAAACAGTATAGGCCAGAATGCCAAGCCGAAGAAAGAGAGCCACACGAACTTGTCGGGAGAGACCAACGGGCACAACATGCAGAAAATCATTGCGAGCAGCCCTACGAACGCGAGCACGCCCGCCAAGAAAATCAGCATGCGTCTTCCGAACGCCAAGTTCTTTTTTCCCCCTTTCTTGTTAGGCTTCATTATTTCTTACTTTTTACTTTGTTTAAACAAGAATTCTTTCTCCTCTTTTGTCAGGCTGTCATAACCATATTTCGAAATCTTATCGAGTATTGCATCTGTTTTCCGTTGGTTGTCAGCCTGTTCCATATTATATTCCTCATCGGTCTTAGGTCTTCGGAAATTCTTATTCCTTCTAATCCTGAAGTTGCCGCCGCCATCGATGCGCCTCCAGTAAAGAATCAGGGCGAGACCGAAAAGCATACCGCCGAGGTGTGCGAAATGAGCTACATTGTCAGAGTTCGAGAGACCTGACAGCAGTTCGATGACGCCGTAAATGATGACGAACCACTTTGCTTTTATCGGGATGGCGAAGTAGATGTAAATGCGTGAGTTAGGCCATGTCATACCGAAGGCGAGAAGTATTCCGTACACCGCTCCTGACGCGCCGACGGTAGTCATCATGTTGAGGTATTGGGACATCGGTATTGTCTGATACGCCGAAATCCTCACGTTTGTATATTCTTGCAGAGTTGTGACAAATTGAATATACTGTACGAGTTCTTGGACAAGGCCGGCACCTATTCCGCAGACGAAGTAGAAAATCAGGAAGCGTTTTGAGCCCCAAGCGTTCTCAATAGTGTTTCCGAACATCCACAAGGCGAACATGTTGAAGAACAAGTGGGAGAAGCTGCCGTGCATAAACATATAAGTCACAAACTGGTACGGTCTGAAATCCGATGCGCCAATATAATGCAGTCCGAGGTACTGTACAAGGTCGATATGCAGCACTTTTTCAGCTGCGATAGTGGCGATAAAGAAGATACAGTTGAGTATCAGCAGGTTTTTTACCACCAAAGGCAATATTGAAAATCCTTGAGGTCTGATATTATTTTCCATTAGCAAAGCGGTTTTTTATTTCATCAGAGTGAATAATAGTAAAAATTTTCTTTCCGTTAGGAGCTATTTCAGATACAGCGCATCCGAAAAGCCTGTCGATGATATCCTGCATCTCGCAGGCGTTAAGTGGTTGTCCCGGCTTCACGGCCATCTGTGCCGCGAGAGAGCGCGCGAGGCTAAGTTTCCTTTCAGAGACACCTACTACGGCGCAAGTCTTGTTGTCATCAATAATCCTCTCAATGACGGAGACGGCGTCGGTGCCTTTGCAATCGGTAGGTGTGCCATTAATAATAAAGGTATATGGGTTCATCTCCTCAAGACGGAAGCCTATCCTCTCAAGCTCAGGCTTGATATTTCGCAAGATTGACGCGTCATTGACGTTGAGCGAGACATGTTGAGGGAACAGCTCCTGTTGAGAGGCGTTCGAGCTGTTATCCATCTCGCGCAGATACTTCTCATACAAAATCCGTTGATGAGCAAGGTTCTGGTCAACGACAAGCAGCCCCGACTTCACAGCAGTGACGATATATGACTGTTGCAGCTGGATGAAGAGGCTTCTGGAGTCGTCCGATAATACATCTGAGGCATTGTCTGACTTATCAGGTACGCTATTACCCACCACGTCGCCGGAGGTGTCGTAAGCAATGCGCCAGTTCTTGTTCTGATGATGTATTGGAGTGACTTTAAACGGGTTAAATGATGGGTTGAAATCCACTTTCGGTTGTACCAAGGGCCTATCCATACGGCTCGCCTCTCCGAAATCGATGCCAAGATTCGGGTCTATATCGAAGTCGAGCATAGGAGCGAGGTTGTTCTGTCCTATCGCCTTACGCACTGCCGAATGCATGATGGCGTAAATAAGCTTGATATCGATGAAGTTAACCTCGGTTTTTGTCGGATGTATATTGATATCTATCTCCTTCGGGTCAATCTGGATATCAAGGAAATAGCCGGGGAAGCAGTCCTGAGGTATCAGCTCCTTATAGGCGTTCTCCACGGCATGATGAAGGTAAGAATGCTTGATAAAGCGGGAGTTCACGAAGAAATACTGCTCACCCCTTGTCTTTTTCAGGAACTCCGGCTTCACTATAAATCCGTTTATCGCCACCGACTCCGTCACCTGATTGACAGGCAGCAGCTTACTGTCATAATCTTTTCCGAAGAGCCCGACGATACGTTGTTTCAGAGTGCCGGGATAGAGATGGAAGAGCTCCTTATCATTGCTGATATAGGAGAAGCCCACTTGAGGGTTCATCATTGTTACGCGGAAGAACTCATCATTGATATGGCGGAGCTCCGCATCATTAGACTTCAAGAAGTTACGTCGTGCCGGGACATTAAAGAAGAGGTTTTTCACCATGAATGACGAGCCTGCCGACATAGGTTTGGGCGACTGTTCCAGCACTTTTGAGCCTTCGATACGTATCTTTGTACCCACATTATCCTCCTTACGGCGTGTTGACAGCTCCACCTGTGCTACTGCCGCGATACTTGCGAGAGCCTCGCCGCGGAATCCCATTGTCCGGATAGAGAACAAGTCGTCAGCACATCTGATTTTTGAGGTGGCGTGACGCTCGAAGCACAGGCGCGCATCCGTCTCCGACATTCCGCATCCGTTATCGGCAACGCTTATTAATGTACGCCCAGCGTCTCTCACAACCAAATCCACCTGGGTGGCACCGGCATCGATAGCGTTCTCCATCAGCTCCTTTACGACAGAGGCAGGACGCTGTATCACCTCGCCGGCAGCAATCTGGTTGGCGACAGAGTCAGGCAGTAACTTAATAATATCCAACGACATATACTATTTCTGATTTCCAAGCATTAAAAACATTTTGATAAAATCATCAATGAGAGGTGTAAACAAGATGAAATATACTAACAAGGCGGTAAAGCAAATGAATATTATTGAGCGCAACGTCTTATAACTCATGCCACGCCCCTTGCCCTTTTCTTCTTCAATACCCCTGCCCCAGCTCTTCCGCATCTTGACCCTCAGCTTCTCTTCTTCAGACAGGCTCGAATCCAACCCCAGCTCAGCTTTTTTCCGCTCAAGAGCCTCTTTCTCAGGATTATAGTATCTCGGAATGTAATTAAACTTACGCGGCTCAGGCCTATGAAACATAAATATACCCATCACATTTGATTTTAATTTGCAAAAATACTCATATTTTTTCAAGACAAGGTTGATTTTATAAAATAATTTTCAGCATACAACTCCAATTTTTTTAATATTTTTGCAGCACTTCCTTTAAATCAACAAAAATAGATGAAAAGAATTTTACTAATCTGTATATCAACAATTTGTCTTTTATCATCTTGTACCAACGGCGGGCAAGATGACGGCAAGGGACGCCAGCAGTCGGAAGAGAACCTCATGCGGCGGGCAAACTATATAGAGATAACGCGTTACAAATCAGGTTACCGCCTCGACATCACATGCCCTTGGGACAACCTAAGCAGCCTCGGTGAGTTCTTCCTCTACCCCGACAGCCTCCCCATTCCTGAGGAGCTCTCTAACAAGACCGTGATACGTACCCCCGTACAATCTGTCATAGCCTACTCCTCAACACAATGGTCCGTTTTCCTTCAACTTGGAGAAATAAATAGAGTAAAAGGCATTCTCGAAAGCAACTACACAAAAAACAAAGAGATAAAACGACTTGTCAACGAAGGAGACATTAAAGACGTAGGTATTGAGACTCAGATAGATACAGAGAAAGTGATACTGTTGCAGCCTGACATCATTCTTTATACGCCCTATTCCAACACCAAAGGAGAAGAGCTAAGCGACCTCAGTGGCGCTGTGATGTTCCCTTTTGCGGATTACCTTGAAAATCACCCACTTGGACGTGCAGAATGGCTAAAGGTGATTGGATTCCTGACCTGCAGGGAGAGAGACACAGACGAATGGTTCGACAACATAGAGAAACGGTACGACAGCATCAAGCAGATATGCGACAACGTGACACACAGGCCGACGGTTTTCTCCGACCTTCCTTTCGAAGGACAATGGTATATTCCCGGAGGTAAAAGCTATATCGCACAGATTTTCAATGACGCAGGAGCTGACTATATTTGGAAAGACAACAACAACACAGCGAGCCAGCCTATTGACGCCGAGACAGTTCTGTTAAAAGCCGGAAACGCCGACTATTGGCGCATCATGAACTCAACAAATGCAGAATATTCCTACGAACTGCTTTCCAAGGAAAACGAGCTGTTCAACTATTTCAAGTCATTTAAAGACAGAAACGTCATCGTTTGCGACATACAAAAGAGCGCGTATTTCGAGAAATCACAATACGAGCCGGACATTCTTCTCAAAGACTTCGTGAAAATCTTCCACCCAGAACTTATCAGTGAAGATTACCAGCCCAAATATTTTTATTTGTTAACAAACGCAGGAAAGAGATGAGAAGAAAAAGGAACACTTTAATAATCAGCGGGATAGTGCTAATATGCATACTGCTTTTCATTCTCAACCTAATAATAGGAAGCACGACAGTGTCATTGAGTGAATTTATTAAAGTAATACTTCAAGATATCAATGATAACACATTAGGTATTATAATATTAAACTACAGGCTACCACAGGCAATAACCGCCTTATTAGCAGGAGCCGCGTTATCTGTTGCGGGATTATTAATGCAGACATTATTCCGCAATCCACTCGCCGACCCGTCGATGCTTGGAATCAGCAGCGGCGCGAGTTTAGGTGTAGGAGTAGTAATATTGTTGACAGGCGCGCTCACGGGAGCAGCAGCGTCATCGTTCACTTGGTGGTCAACGATAGGAGTAAGCATTGCAGCATTTGCCGGCGCGACTGCCGTATTACTCGTCATGATGTCGTTCAGCGCAAAGATAAACAACATGACAACGTTGGTAATCATAGGGTTGATGATTTCGTTCCTCGCCAACTCATTCACCGACATAATGAAATATTACAGCATAAAAGAAGACATACATTCATTCGTGGTATGGGGAATGGGCAGTTTTTCGGGAGTAGGCACCAAGAAACTCGCAGTGTTCAGCATCAGCATAATGATAGGGTTAGCGGCAACATTCTTCTTACCAAAGAACTTAAACATACTACTTCTGGGAGACACATACGCAGAGAACTTAGGGTTGAACATCAGACGTAACAGCGTGATTATCATACTTATTTCCGGTTATCTTACAGCCATAACAACTGCATATTGCGGTCCAATCTCGTTTATCGGGCTTTCAGTGCCACACATTGCGAGGTATTTATTCAAAAGCAGCGACCACAGGCTTCTTGTGCCGATATCAATATTAATAGGTATGGTCATGACGCTATTCTGCAACATTATTGCGAGGCTGCCGGGGTTGGACGGGAACCTGCCAATAAATGCAGTGACAGCCCTTATTGGAGCCCCGATAGTTATTTCTGTCATATTAAGAAACAAGAAATAACGAAGACATAATAGAAAGTAAGGCAGATGGAAATACTTAGAACAAAGTCATTATCAATAGGATACGGAGAGAAAGTAATAGTATCCGACATTAACGCCACACTTGATGCAGGCGACATGGTTGCCCTTATAGGACCAAACGGCGCCGGCAAATCAACATTGTTCAAGACCTTATCCTCAAGGATAAAGCCCGTTGAAGGGACAATAGAACTTATGGGTAAGGATTTGACGGCATACAGCCCGAACGAGAAGGCTAAGATGCTCGGCATTGTGCTCACCGAACGCCCCGACGACATGTTCATTAGCGTTTACGACATAGTGGCATCAGGACGTTACCCTTACTCCGGACTGTTCGGAAAGCTAAACGAAAAAGACGAAACAATTATTAAAGAGTCACTTGAGATAATAGGTATTTCTAAATTGATAGACAGACGATTCCATACTCTTTCAGATGGAGAGAAGCAAAAGGTGATGATAGCGAAATCCATTGCACAGAGCACACCCGTCATAATGCTTGACGAGCCCACCGCCTTCCTTGATTATCCGAGTAAGATAGAGTTGCTTGGCATCTTAAAAACATTAGCAAAAGAGAAGGGCAAGGCGATATTATTCAGCTCGCACGACATGGAGCTGACGTTAAGGCACACCGACAAGCTATGGATCATTGCTCACGGCATGCCTTTTATGGCGGGCAACAGCTTGGAAATGATGGAGAACGGCATCTTAAAAAATTATTTAGGGCTAAAAAATGAGGAGCATGAGTTTTTATTCAATAAAATAATGTAACTTTGCAGACAAATTTTTAACATAATGAAGAGATTTTTTACTTTAATCACGATGTGCCTTCTGATAGGCCTCGGCGTTGTTCACGCTCAGAACCAGAGAATCACCGTTCTTGAATGTTTCACAAGTGCCACCTGCGGACCATGCGCCGGCATCAACCCGACGCTTGACAACCTTATCCAGCAGAACTCGGATAAAATCATTGCCATCAAGTATCACGTCAACTGGCCTTTGGACAACGACCCGATGAACAAACACAACCCACAAGAGGTGAAGACAAAAGTATCGTACTATGGTATAGACAACTATGGTGTGCCGTGGTCGGTAGGTGACGGTACATGGTGCGATTATTCAGGCAGCGTCAGCCAAAACTTAATTAACCAATGGTCATCAGTGCCTTCACCATTGGAGATGCGCATGACGCACTACCTCAACCCGACAAACGACACCATCACCGTCATTGTAACGGGAAGAGCCACAAGCGCAATAAACTCAAGCAACCTTCGTCTTAACGTGAGCATTATCGAGAGCCTGATGCACTACAACACAGCTCCCGGCACAAACGGAGAGAAGGACTTCCACAACGTATTCAAGAAGATGCTCCCTAATGCAAGCGGAGAACATCTCGCAGCGATGGAAGCCGGCGACGTGTTCGCATACAAATACACTTGGGCACTCGCCAATGTGCTCGACGTCAACCAGCTGACAGCAGTGGCCTGGGTTCAAGACTACTCAACAAAGGAAATGTTCCAAGGCTGCAAATCACAAGAAGATTTCACCCCATTCTTAAACAAATATGCCGTCATCGAAAACATCGACCACACTAAATCATTCGTCTGCACCGACATGATGAACCCTGTTGTTGATGTCACCAACCTCGGAGCAGAAGACATCACTTCTATGAAGTTTGACGTCCTCGTTAACGATGTGAAAATAAGCGAGATAGACTGGACAGGCAACATCACCAAGTACAGCAGCGCAAGAATCAATGCTGGCGAGATAAACTTCGAGACATCAGAGAACAACAATATTGAAATCGTGGTGACGCAAATCAATGGCTCAGAGCCTGACGCCGCCTTTGCCTTCAGCAAAGAATTCGAACAGGCACAGACATTCAACGGCTCCAACTACAAACTCACCTTACGCACCGACGACAACCCTCAGAACATCACTTGGAGAGTTGTTAACACCTATAACGGAAACATCGTCGCAAGCGGCGGTCCATACGAACAGCCTAACAAACAATACACAGAGTCGTTCTCAATAGAGGAAGAAGGCTGCTACCAATTCACAATCTACGACGCTGGAGGTGACGGCCTTGCAGGAACAAACGGCATCTATGGACTGAAATGCGGCTCAAAGACAGTGTTCGCCGGTAGCGAATTTACCGATGAAGAGTCAAACGAGTTCTTTTTCGAAGCCAACTTAGGCGTAGAAGAAAACGAATCCAACATCTGCACCGTTTACCCTAACCCATCAAACGGCATCTTGAACATTGAAACCGTCGGAACAAGCAACGTCAACATCTACAACATGGCAGGACAATTAGTCGGCAGCCATATCGTTAACGGAAATGCCTCCATCAACCTCGACAATATCTCAAAAGGTTCATATATGATGGTTGTTACAAACCAAAACGGATACAGCTCAAAGCAAATTATTGTATTACAATAAATTCATTTTCGTCCTTCTTGGTCGGCCTAACACGCCGACCTTTTTCTTTATTATGAAAAAAACTCTCATTACCCTCCTAACATTAACCACCATGCTCGCTTGCAACAAGGAAAAAGTCGATTTGATTGTTACCAACGCTAACGTCTATACCGTTGACGAAGACTTCAGCAAGACCACGTCGTTTGCTATAAAAGACGGTCTCTTCATTGACACCGGCGACGATAAGTATATCGAAAGGAGATACAAGGCGACTCAAACTCTTGATGCAGGAGGGAGAAGCATTTTCCCCGGATTCATTGACGGCCACTGCCACTTCGTCGGATATGCCGAGAACATGGCAAGGTTTGCCGACTTAAACGGCTGTGAATCATTCGATGAAGTATTAGACAAACTAAAAAAGCACAATGATGGCAACGATTCAGAATGGCTCTTAGGAAGAGGCTGGGACCAAAACCAATGGAATCCTTCTGTCTTCCCTGACAATAAAAGTTTAGACAGCATCTTCCCCGACAAAAAGGTGGTCCTGACCCGGATTGACGGTCATGCAGTATTAGTGTCATCAAACGTTCTCGAGCAGCTTGGAATAACAAAAGACAGCAAGGTTCATGGTGGAGAAATCCTTAAAGATGAAAAGGGAGAGCTAACAGGTGTGATGCTTGACAACGCAGCCGATATGGCGAGAGCCATCGTACCTCCTATGGATAAAGAGCAGAGAATCAAAGCAATAAAAGATGCACAAAGCGACTGTTTCGCAGTAGGGCTAACGGGTGTGACTGACGCCGGACTTGACATCGAGACCGTCAACCTATTAGAGGAACTGTCTCTGAGCGGAGTCTTAAAGATGAAAGTCAATGCGATGATGAATCCTGATGAAGCGACGATGGATTATTTCATTAAAAGAGGAATCATTGAGGACGAGAGGCTCACTGTACGTTCCGTAAAGATTTATGCCGATGGCGCTTTGGGGTCGAGGGGAGCGAAACTCATTGAGCCTTACACTGATGCACCGGAGAGCACCGGACTTATTACCGCTGACACATCTTTTTATCATAACGTTTGTAAAAAAGCCTTAGAAGCGGGACTGCAAGTATGCACACACGCAATCGGTGACGGAGGAGTGAGAATGACATTAGAGTTTTATTCTGATTATCTTAACAAAGACAACGACTTAAGATGGCGCATAGAGCATTCCCAAATCGTCAACCCTGACGACATCAGCACTTTTGGCGAACTCAACATCATTCCCTCAATACAGGCCACGCACTGCACTTCAGACATGGCATGGGCCGAGCAACGACTTGGAGAGGAAAGGATTAGGCACGCATACGCATATCAAGAACTTTTACAGCAGAACGGTTGGATAATAAACGGCACCGACTTCCCTATTGAGAACATAAGTCCACTCTACACTTTTTTTGCCTCGGTAGCGCGTAAAGATTTGCACGGGAGCCCTGAAGGAGGATTCCAAAAGGAGAATGCGTTAAGCCGGGAAGAGGCGTTACGGTCGATGACGATATGGGCAGCTAAAGGATATTTCGCTGAAGGCAGAAAAGGAAGCATAGAGAAAGGAAAAGAGGCGGACTTTGTAATTCTCTCCGACGACATCATGACGATAAATGAGATGGAGATTCCGAATGTAAAGGTTGTCAACACATTCATCAATGGGGAAATGGTTTATCAAAGAAATTAGCGTAAGAGCTTTTTGAATCAGCTATTCGTTTTTCTAACCTACATCATTTTTAACTAAATGATTATTAAATAGCAAGGGGAAACTCTGCCTTCTGAACAGTCATGATTAAATCTTTCCACACACATTACATTTGGCACAGGAAACTCCTCCCCTCACCCGTATTGACGGTTTGAGCAATTGTCTCTCTCATTCCGAACTACCAAATCCTCAATAATTAATAACAAACGACTTTTGTGAGGATAGATTATGGCTCGGAATCGGTTATTTATTGATTATCAAGCATTATGCAAGATTCATAAATCAACCTAAACGCATTGTTCACATATACTTATTTGATTGTAATCCTATAATTTTCTATCATTTAACAATTCTTCATTTTTTATTTACTAATACCATTACATCAACACATAAAATCGTATATTTGCAAAAATAAAAT
>SAMEA3663297__coassemble_245_pt1 | contig 34818 bp, 28 predicted proteins | sample SAMEA3663297__metabat2_high_PE_006 | metagenome-assembled genome bin SAMEA3663297 (sample SAMEA3663297) | pig gut metagenome | biome: pig gut; feature: pig-associated habitat; material: faeces | place: China | collected 2013 | reverse complement strand
CAAAAGAGAATCCGGCAAAATTCAAAAACTAAAATGTAAAAACTATGAATTATCTAAGCCTGTCAACAGAGTTGAGCAGGTCGATATCTTTTTTAACTCCACGTATCGCGAGAAGGCTGAAAACCATACTTAAAACAGGTAGCACTGCCCCGACATACACGACAGTCTCAACATTGACCATATCAAAAGCGCCCTCAATCTTCGGGACATAATAAAGTATAGCCAAAAGGACAAAAACAGCATTTACAAGGATATTGATGCGGTTCATGTTAATCTGAAGTTTGCGTTTTTTGTACTTTAACATGGCAAATACCGGGATAATCACCCCTAATGCAGCGAGAATAATGAGAGGCAGGGTGAAAGATGACCCGAACACTCCGGCCACCACCTGATTCTTTACAGCATAAGTGTATAGGCTGATGCTTCCTTCACCATAACTAATGATTGTCAATGGAATAAAAAACAACAATCCGCTAACTATTGCGGATAATAACATAAATAACGACTGTATCCTCTGTATCATCAATAAAAAATTTTTGCAAAAATAATAAAAAAATGCTTGCAGTTCAAAAAAAATAGTATTTTTGCAGTGTCAAATGAACAACGGAAATATTATGTTGTTCCTTGAGCGAGAACGTTCCTGTTCTGCAATAATCAATAAAGTTCCTTATTTAAATCAGTCTTTAGGACAATTTGAAATCTATGTATGATATTTTTGAATTAAACGACATGTCTTTTGCCGAGATAAGAGAGATAGCGATGAAACTCGGTTTGGAAAGTACAAATGTTGAGAAAGAGCATCTTATTTATAATATCATAAATAAGTTAGAAAGTGGATATGAGGAGAAGTTAGGGGAAGGGAATGAGGAGAAGAAAGAAGAAGTGCCGGAAGTTGAGAACAAACCTAAAGGCCGACCTGGAAGGAAAAAGAAGATAGCCACCACAAATTCAGATACTCTTGATGAGAATAAAGATATTACTGTTCCAGAACCAGAGACAAAAGACGAGACGCCGGAGGTTGTGCCTGATGAAAAAGAGGCAGCAGCTGTTGTCGAGGCACCAAAGCGCGCAAAACGTCCAAGGATAGGCGATAGGACTAACGTAGTAAAAACCGTAATAAACTCTACAGAAAGCGACAAGCCGGGGCAACGCGTCTCTTATCCGAAGCCACGCCCGGCGTCAACGGAACATGAGCCAAAGCCGATGATAGAGATAAAGCCAGAAAGTTCTGGCAACCAACAGATTGAGCCTGTCGTACAACATATAGAGCAGGCCCCTGTCGTAGTTGAGGAGAGACAGCCGGTTTACGAGACGAAAATACAGAGGAGGGAGAGCGACGACAATACGGCCGCAAACCAGCACATTAGCCAGCCCACCGCCGCCCCACAGAAACGTGACGAACTCATCTCCGAGTTCGACGGCGTAGTACAAGCAGAAGGCGTACTCGAAATTATGACTGACGGATACGGATTCTTACGCTCCGCCGACTACAACTACCTAAACTCCCCTGACGACATCTACGTTTCCCAATCACAGATTAAGTTATTCGGGCTCAAGACCGGCGACACTGTATTAGGAATGATACGCCCACCAAAGAACGGAGAGAAATATTTCCCATTAGTAAAGGTTGACAAGATAAACGGGCGCAACCCGGAAGAAGTGAGAGACCGTATCCCATTCGACTACCTCACCCCTCTGTTCCCAAACGAGAAGTTCAAAATCACCGGACATAAAGGATGCACCATCTCCACAAGGATTATGGACTTGTTCGCTCCAATAGGCAAAGGTCAGAGAGGTCTTATCGTAGCCCAGCCGAAGACAGGAAAGACAGTGTTACTCAAAGAGGTAGCAAACGCAATTGCAGCAAATCACCCGGAAGCATACCTTATCATCCTCCTTATCGACGAACGTCCTGAAGAGGTGACAGATATGGCAAGAAGCGTAAAGGCCGAGGTCATCTCGTCAACATTCGACGAACCCGCCGACAAACATGTGAAAATCGCTAACATCGTGTTAGAGAAAGCCAAACGCCTCACCGAATGCGGACACGACGTTGTCATTCTCCTTGACTCTATCACACGACTTGCCCGCGCCTACAACACAGTGTCACCAGCATCAGGAAAGGTGCTATCTGGTGGTGTCGAGGCTAACGCACTCCAGAAACCAAAACGCTTCTTCGGAGCAGCAAGAAAAATAGAAAACGGCGGCTCACTAACAATTCTTGCAACCGCCCTTATCGACACAGGCTCAAAGATGGACGAGGTAATATTCGAGGAATTCAAGGGAACAGGAAATATGGAACTCCAACTCGACCGCCGTCTCTCGAACAAACGAATCTACCCGGCAATAGACATCATCTCATCTGGAACACGACGCGACGACCTGCTCGTTGACGAACGCACCCTGTCTCGCGTCTGGGCTCTGCGTAACCATTTCGCTGACATGACACCAGTCGAGACAATGGAATTCCTTAAAGACAGGATTTCTAAGACAATGTCTAACGAAGAATTCTTATCCACTATCGATAAATAATTGTAAATCATACTTTTAAAACAGGACATCATCTCGATAGTCCTGTTTTTTAATGCAACATAAAGACAATACCGTGTTAAAATATATTTACAAATCTAAGTTAGGCGATATTGAAATCTTCGTAAATGAAGATTATTTGTTCGCATTATTCTTCACAGATTCTAATACTTTTGACACCACACTAATAAAAAATCACGAAACAATTTCCAACAACAGCATCAAGCCATCTGTTCTGACAGAGACAATACATTATCTCGATAATTATTTCAACGGGGAAGCCGTAAATAAAACACCGAAGATAAAGACCTTCGGAAGCTTCTTCCAAGAAAAAGTATGGGAAATATTAAAATCCATCCCTTTGGGTAAAACAATGACATACAATGAATTATCAAAAGAATTAGAGAAGCAGGGAATACCGTCATGCCCTCAAGCCGTTGGTAATGCCGTCAAAAGGAACCCCGTCTCTATTATCATACCTTGCCACAGGGTAATAGGAACAAAAGGACAGCTCACAGGATACGCAGGCGGAATAGAACGAAAAGCGCAACTTCTTGAAATAGAAGGATTATCCATCCGTTCCGGAAGAATTATTAGTTAAACTCAAAAATATTAAAATGTTCGCTAAAACAAAGAAGTTCATAAAAGACAAAGTCGTCAATAATCAGAAAGCAAAAGACAAACTTTACACAATCATCTTCGAATCAGACACAAAGTCAGGGAAGGCCTTCGATGTGATACTTATCTTCATGATTATCACAAGCGTACTTGTTCTTGTCATTGACAGTAAGAACATTCCTTCTTGGCTTAATAAGGTGTTCGGAGTGATGGAATACACATTCACTATTTTCTTTACAATAGAATACATCTTAAGGCTTTATTGCTCTCCGCAACCAAAGAAATACGCATTCAGCCTCTTCGGAATCATAGATTTTCTTTCAACATTCCCAATATATTTCAGTTTCATCTTCAAAGGCGCACGATTCTTCCTCTCACTGCGAATAATAAGAGTAATAAGGATTTTCAGAGTTTTCAAACTCTTCAACTTCCTGAATGAGGGACACAACCTCCTCTTGGCATTGAAAGACAGTATGCGGAAAATAGTGGTGTTCTTCCTGTTCATCGTAGTCATCGTCATCTCAATAGGGACACTGATGTACATAATAGAAAACAACCATCCCGACTCACAATTCGTTGATATTCCGACAAGTATATATTGGGCTATCGTTACAATGACCACTGTAGGATATGGCGACATCACACCAATAACACAGGTCGGGCGATTTCTCTCGGCGGTGGTGATGCTGATTGGCTACACTACCATTGCTGTCCCAACAGGAATCGTCTCTGTATCAATGGCTAAGACTTATAATAAAAAAAATCGCATTTGTCCAAAATGCCACAAGATAGAAGAAGATGATAATGCAAAATATTGCAGATATTGCGGGAGCCCTATTGATGAAGAGCAGGAGAATGAAAAAACCACCGACAAGAGGACTGAGATTGAGCATTAACAAAATAGATTTTTTTTACCAGCAATTAGCAAATTTTTAATATTTTTGCAAAAATAAGATTTTCTATGGGTCTAAACAAACTATTACAGTTCTTCGTAACAAAAGAGACGAAATTCTACCCTATTTATATGAAGCAGGCAGAGACCATACAGAATGCCAGCAAGTTATTGAGAGATATGGTCTTAACTGATGATGTTGAGGAACGTAAGATACTTGGGCGTCAGATAAAGAAAAACGAGACAGACGGAGACGAGCAGTTCAGGAAACTTTATCAGGAGTTGAACAACACCTTCATCACCCCGTTCGACAGAGAAGACGTGCATGATTTAGGCTCGAACATGGACGATTTCCTTGATGTGTTAGAAGACTGTTCAAAAGCAATTCTGATGTACCACCCAAAGAAACTCGACAAACAGATTCTTGAGATTGCCACTTATCTATATGAAAACAGCCAGCACATTCTTGAAATAACGAAGCGTCTCGACAGCATCTCCGAGAAATCCCACAAAATCATAGAGTTATGCGACAAGATAAAGCACAACGAGCATATTGTGGACGATATATACACAAACTATATCAGCCATTTGTTTGAGAGTCAGATTGACTATACCGAGTTGATAAAAGACAAGAACATCGCTGAGACGTTCGAGTTGGCGAGCGATGCTGCGAAGCAGGTTTCAGACACTTTCAGGACAATAATAATAAAGAATTCGTAATATGCTGACTATCATTGTCACCACATCATTCATTCTCGCACTCCTTATCACCTTCCTCAACGGGATGAACGACTCGGCGAACTCCATCTCCACAGTAATTGTGACGCATGTACTCTCCCCGAAAAAAGCGGTGCTGTGGGCAGTGTTATGGGAGATGATGGCATTCTTTCTATTGAAATTCAGTGTTGCAGAGACAATGGGAACAGGCATTGCACACGAGACATACATGACACCATACGTCGTTTTCTCGGCCTTGCTCGGCGCATTAATATGGCTTGCACTCTGCACATGGAAAGGCATGCCTATCTCCACTTCACAAGCCCTTATTGGTGGCATCATCGGCTCGGTATGGTTCGTGTACGGCAACGACGCGTTAGTAGGCACCGACATCTTCCTCATCCTTGCCTTCATCGTTATCGCACCACTCTTAGGCCTTATCGTAGGCTTCTTCCTCATGTGTATCATCATGAAGCTTTGTAAAAACATGAAGAAGAGAACCGTTGACACTCTTTTCCGAAGGCTTCAACTCGCCTCATCAGCAGCATTCAGCATCGGACATGGTGCAAACGACGCCCAGAAGACAATGGGTATCATAGCGATAATGATGTTTATGACACTCCAGAATCAAGAGGTCTCTGACAACTTAAGAAGCATTATCAATGTGTTTTATGACCAGTCAAAAGGGTTCTATATCCCTGATAACCTCGCGATATTGTGCTATCTGATAATGGCACTCGGAATAATTGTAGGTGGAAAACGTGTCATCAAAACCATTGGTCAGGACATTGCACGCATCGACCCAGCACGCGGTTTCTGTGCCGAGACATCTGGCGCATTAACATTGATTATCAGCTCCGTTTTCGGCATCCCCGTCAGCTCATCACACACAATTTCCGGCTCAATAATTGGCGTTGGACTCACCAGCGGCATGAAGTCTGTACATTGGGATACCGCCAAACGTATCGTTATCGCTTGGATATGGACCATCCCCGCCCCTCTCATTATTTCCGGAATAATCAATCTGTTGATTAACAACTACCTGAATTAAGACCACATCCGTCTTAAATAAATGATATTGATAATAAACGCCCTACGCCTCTTCGCAGGCAAAATGTATCCATAATAACGGTAGTTTCCTGCTTCTATCCTCTTTTCTTTCTTAATATGAAAGCAAAATTCACATTTCATAAACAAACTTGTATAACTGATTTTTGTTTGTTAAGAAAAAAAAGACTATGAAAGAAAAGATGTTTTGCTATCAATGTCAGGAGACAGCCAAAGGAACCGGCTGCACTGTAATAGGAGTTTGCGGTAAGAAAGCCAGCACATCAGCACTGATGGACATGCTGCTATTTGCTCTCCGAGGATTATGCGTCACTACAACAATTTTGCGCAAAAACAATATCAGTATTCCTCAAGATATTGATAATCATATAAATGACTCCCTATTTTGCACAATCACGAACACAAATTTCGATGACGAAGACATTGGAAGGAAGATAAATCTCTCTTTCAAACTTCGAGACAAGATGATGATATTGGCAAAAGAGAACGGCTTAAACATACCACAAATTGACGAGACCACTTTAGATAAGAAGTCGGTAGAGGCGCTCTTGGAGACGGGAAAGATTGGGGTGTTAAGAAATGAGAATGCCGACTACCGCGCACTCAAAGAGTTGATACTCTATGGTTTGAAAGGAATGGCAGCATACCTTGAACACGCCGACAGACTCGGATTTTCAAGCCCGGACTGCAACGCCTTTATCCAGAAAACAATATCAGATATCACTGCAAAAGACAAAGACATTGAGAAACTGACACAGATAGTATTAAAAACCGGGGAATTCGGATTAAGAGCCATGGCATTATTGGACCAAGCGAACACCATGGTTTACGGAACGCCTGAGATGACAGAAATAAACATTGGGGCAAAACAACGCCCCGGAATACTCGTCTCAGGACACGACCTTAAAGACCTGCATCAACTTTTGGAACAGACAAAAGGAAAAGGAATAGACGTCTATACTCATGGGGAGATGCTGCCAGCAAATACCTATCCGATGCTTAAGAAATATTCACATCTGGCGGGAAATTACGGCAACTCATGGTGGCGACAGAATGAGGAATTTGAGAGGTTCCACGGACCTATCCTAATGACAAGCAACTGCATAGTGCCGCCGAAACCTTCGTCAACATATCAAGACAAAATGTTTACCACCAACTCGGCGGCATATCCCGGATGCAAACACATCAAAGCCGACAATGATGGAAACAAAGATTTCTCTGAAATAATCGCTGTTGCAGAGAAATGCTCACCTCCAGAACCATTAGAAAACGGCAAAATAGTTGGTGGATTCTCCTACCGACAAGCGATGAGACTCTCAGACAAGATTGCCGACGCCATTAACAGTGGGGAAATACGAAAATTTGTTGTTATGGCAGGTTGCGATGGAAGGATGAAAAACAGAGAATATTACACCGAATTTGCTAAGGCACTGCCCCATGACACCGTGATTCTTACGGCAGGTTGTGCCAAATACCGATACAACAAACTCAACTTAGGGCAAATAGGCGACATACCGAGAGTGCTCGATTCGGGACAATGCAACGACTCATACTCCCTAATAATGATAGCTATGCAATTGAAGAAAAAGTTCAACCTGCGGTGTATCAACGACTTACCAATAATATACAATATTGCATGGTATGAGCAGAAAGCCGTGATAGTGTTACTTTCCCTTCTATCGATAGGAATAAAAAACATTTATTTGGGGCCTACGCTACCTGCATTCATCTCACCAAACATATTAAATGTGTTAGTCAAACATTTCAATATCAGCACCATAACTGATGTACAAACCGACTTAGAAAAGATGGTGAAGTCATAGAACAAGCCGATGGACTTGTTGGAGGGGGCGAAACGATAATAGAACGGGTAGGCAAGGAACGTATCGAAAGTTCGTCCCTCTCCTATTTCTATCAAAAATGAAAAATTAAGTTTCTGTTCAAGCCGGACAGACGGTGAGAAGGCAAATCAAACGACACGTAATCTGTTGTCTTTCAATAAAAAATATTATCTTCCTGTTAGGTCGTGGTATCTTCTTCTCGCAGTAAGATAAGTAATCTGCCGGTCAGTGATAGCGTTTTCAGCTTGAAGGAGCAGGGCATTAGCCTGAAGTACTTCTGCCAGCGTATTTAGACCAGCGTTATAATTTAGCGAGGCGATGCGATAGTTTTCCTTTGCCATTTCGAGAGCGGCATAATCTGAGTCGAGGAGGGCTTGAGCCTCAACCATCTGATTAAGAGCCTGTTCCTCTTGCAGCAGCATTTTACCAGTGAGGTCTTCCCTCATCAGTTCAGCCTGTTGTATCTTGATATCATGCTCTTTCAGCTTATGCGATATCTCCCACCATGCCGAGATTGGCACGCTGACCCTCGCAAAAAGGAGTCCGTTACCGCTGAATCCCTTATACACCATATTTCCATAAAACACAGTGGCACCGAATCCAACTGTCGGGAGAGCCTCACCGAGAGTCAGTTTCTTCCTAAGCACTTCAGCATCAATCTGCATTTGAAGTAGAGCCATTTCCGGACGGGAGAAATCCTCATTCTGTTCAAGGCTTTTGTCTTTTTCATTTTCAATAGTATCTTCAAGGATAATACCCTCTTCAGGATACTCAATGCCAATCTGATGGCACAGAAGTTTAGAGGCGAGAGTGATTCCGTTATTCAGTTTCAAGTTAAGTGCAATAAACTCATTACGTTTCAATGCCACTTGAAGAGCATCAGCCTTTGTAACAACGCCGGCATCAATGGCTGTCTTCACCATTTTATCAATAGAATCGACAGTAGAAAGAGCCTCGGTAATAGTCTTGACCTTCATTTGCAGTCCAAGCACGAGATAATAAGACGACTCCACACTCTCGATAATGTCCCGTTCAGAGACGTGAGCCTTCAACTCAGCGGCTTGGACACCAAGATTCGCAAGACGGTTTCCATTTACGATACGGCCGCCAGCATAAACAGGCTGCACCAGCATAGCATTGACAGAAGAACCATTTTGCATCATATCAATATTTGAAGGAATATCGGCATTCACTTCTTCACTATTCAATACATTAATAAGTTCTTGAATGAAAGAGCTGAACTCCTCAGAGCCGATATCGTCAACAGTAATCCTTATCAAAGGATTAAAAGCATAGAAAGCAGAATACGATGCTGACACCTGCGGGAAATATTTTGTAAATATCTGAGCCTTAACCTGATGTGCTTTTTCAATCTCCAACTTATTCATCTTCAGCTCTGCATTATTAGCTTTAGCAAGGGCGAAGCAGGAGTCGAGAGAGAGCACTACAGGATTTTGAGCTGAAGCACCAAAAGCGATGAATGCAATGAAACACAGCAACAACAATTTTCTCATAACCATCATTTTGCCAACCTATTTTTTTTATTTTGTTTTGCTAACCGCAAGTCTCTCAGATGGAGGACTTTCAAGATAGCGCGTCCGATTTTTTTACCAATATTCTTTTCACGTTCGCCCTCATCGAAAGCGAGGCAATAAGCCACAGGAAGTACTGTCACGACAAGAGGGAAAGTGATAAGAGTGCCGAAGCATATTACGACACCCATTGGTTCCCAGAGCATTGTTTTAGCGAGAATCATTGGGATGACGCCAAGGGCTGTTGTAGCAGAAGTCAAGAAGATAGGGCGCATACGTCGCAAACCGGCTTCAAAGGCCGCCTCGTGTACCGAGACACGGTTTTTAGAGCGAAGTTCTGCCGCATAATCGTACATGATAATCGCATTTCGAACAATGATACCGATAAGGGAGATAACGCCGAGGATAGCGGTTAGCGACAGGTCGAGGTCGAACAGCCATAGGCCTAAGGTCGCGCCGAAGATACAGAGGACTGATACAGAAAGAGACAGTATTGAAATACCGATTTTCCCGAAATGAAGGATGAGTATGAAGAACATCACAACGATAGCGGCCAACAGCGACAAGATGACAGAGGGCAGCGTGTCTTTAGTAACAGCTATCGAGCCGCCCGGCTGCCAGCTCACGCCTTCTGGAAGTTCCATAGAATCAAGATATTCGGCGATTTTCTTATATTCCTTAATCTGTCCGGCATTAGGCATGACATCAGCGGCAACAGTAATAGTCCTTAACCCGTTGCGGTGTGTCTTCTTGTTATGTATGAATGAGGGGTGAAGAGTTGCCACTTGTCGCAGCGGAACCCAGACGCCCGGCTTCATTGTAGGCACCAGCATATCGCCTACTGACTCAAAATCAATATCATGAGCTCCTTCGGTATATATTGTCGTAGGAATATTGTAGTTCTCATTCCACATTGACATCATTTTATTTCCCGAAAGGGCAGATGAAAGATAAGCTGACAATATAGCTTGTGTGACACCGAGGCGGCAGGCCTCATCAACGTTCAACTCCACCTCGATTATCAGTTCCGTCTCGTCATAATCGGAATGAACATAGAACAGGTTAGGGTTATTTTTCATGAAGGCGATGAGAGAGTCCTTCACGGGCTCCATATCCTCATACCGGTCTGCCGTAAGATAAATCTCGATTGGTGCGTTCACCACCTCGTAGTTCATCTGTTTGAAACGAATCTGCGCACAAGGGAAGATATTTTCATATTTCTGGGAATACTCTTCCATCATCTCTTTCGTGGCAGCCTCCGATTTTGTCTTCACTATAAACTGAGAATAAGATTTGGAAGGCATTGGTTCTGGAGCGTATGTCATGTGGAAACGGGGAGATGACATTCCAATAAAGGAAGTGATGGACTCAACCCTGTTGTCAGTCATCAGCAGATTTGAGAGAGAGTCGGCGACAGCTGAAGTTTGTTCAACAGAGCTACCGGCAGCAAGATGAATCTCAACAGCGAAACTGTCACGCTCCGCCTTCGGAAGCATCTGAATGTTAATCTTTGTAAACAAAAAGCAGCCAAGGAGCACAATTATCAGTGAAAAAAGAATAGTACCTCTTTTATATTTGAAACAAAACTGAAGAAGTATCTTGTAACCGTATTGCAGAGCATTAAAGAACTTCGTCTGGATCTTTTCAAGTAGAGATTGATTATCAGGGTTGGAGCGGTTGATAACCCTTGCCGACAGGTATGGGATGACCCAAATGGCGTACAAGAAGGAGCAAGCGAGGGTGATAAATATCGCCCAAGGGAACAGCTTGATAAAGTCGCCCATCAGGGTTCCTTTCATTATTCCGACCATTGGGAAGAACATAAACGATATGGAGCAAGTGGCGATAAGCATTGACACCATAAGGTTCTTTGTTGATACGGCGGCCGAATACCAACGCGAGTGTCCCTCATTCAGCATGTCGGTATAACCGTCTATTACCACCACCGAGTCGTCAACAATCATTCCAAGGACAACGATAAGGGCTGCAAGCGTAACTGTATTAAGTTCAAAACCAAGAAGATACATTATTGCCCATGCTGCAGCGATACAAACCGGCACTGATGTTGACGACACCAAGGCGGTACGAAGTGGGAACAACATCAGCATCACAACAATAACTATTATCACCGCCTCGATAAGGTCCATGATGAACGACCTGACGGATTTATTGACGACATCAGGCTGGTCGGTGATACGGTGAACCTTGATGTCAGGAGGCACAGTAGCCAAGAAGGCGTCAATCTCTTCATCGACCTCTTTTCCGAAGGCGACGATATTATTTCCCGGACGCATTGACATTGAAAAAATCAGGCACCGGTGGTTTGACACGTTTTCATCAGAGTATTGGATAAAGCTCGATGATTCTTGGTATCGTCTCTCAAGTCGAGCCACATCACGAAGCCTAAGCACCTGTCCGGTAATAGGGTCAGAATAGACTATTATCTCCGACAGGTCGAAGATATTATTATAGGGCACATTGACATGAACAACGGCCTCACCTTCGTAGTTGTCTGCCTTACCTGAAATAGTGCGGAGGCTGTGAACAGCGAGTTGGGAAGAAATCATCGATGGGGAGACGGCATATTGCGACAATTTCACAGGGTCGAGGAAAATGGCAATCTCCTCTGTCTCCTCCCCTACTACTTTAATGTTTCCCATAGTCGTTATTGTACGAAGGCGTGCCGACAGTTTGTCAGCGAACTCCGCCAGCTCTCTTGATGTACGTTGGTCGCTCTCGATGGCGAGCAGCAATGAGGAAGCATCGCCAAAATCATCTATCACCGCGGTGGCGAGAACACCTTTCGGAAGACTCGTCTTCTGGAAAAGAGAAAGACCATCCCTCATCCTCACCCAAGTCATCTTCGAATCTTTCACATCGTTATTCAGCGACACAAAGGCGAGCATCATCCCATCTTGAGAGAAAGAATATGTTTTTTTCTTGTTGACATCACCAAAAGTGAAGATGAACTGCTCTACTTTTCCTGCCACTCTCTCCTCTATCTCGGACGCCGTCGCTCCTGGATATATCACAGCCACAACGCCTTGGCGAATGGTAACGTCAGGGAACTCGTTCTTCTTCAGTTTCGGGAGGGCAATAAATCCAAAAACGACAATTATTATGAGAAAAAACAACACAATGTTATTATTCCTCATCGCTTTTTCAATAATATCTCTTTTTCGTGCCATAAGAATCAGGAATTAATCATTAATATGACACCTTAGCACCATTATACAGTTTCTGATAGCCGGCAGTAACGATTGTATCTCCATGATTCAGACCGCTTTTCACTATTACGCCGTTTTTCACGAAGTCGCTTGGAACAATGTTACGCCTGAACGTCTTACCATTTTCCACCACCCAAACTGCTATGCCATCTGCAACAGTCTGAACACATGACGACGGAATAACTATCCCGCTCAAAGCCGTAGCTGTCATTCTGATTTTAGCCACCATGCCAGGAAGGATTTCCTTAGCATTATCAGAAACAACACGTGTCTTTACATCGTAGGTATGGCCAAAAGGATTTGCGACGATAGATTTGTCAACTACTTCAAGCTCAATATTTTTCAATCCTAAAGAAGGAATATCAGCAAAGGCGACGTCACCTTTTTTTACAAATTGTATTTCTCTTTCCGGGACTGAGAACTCGACATTCATCTTTCTTAGGTCTATTATCCTACAGAAAGTCCGCATTGGCGATACATTTTCTCCAACGAGATGTTTATCCATGCTGATTACTCCATCTTGCGAGGCATATAAAGTACACTGTTCCAGATGTTTACGAGTTGAAATCTCCGACTGTCGTGCCTTTTCGAGGTCTGTCTCCATCTGTACCCAGCGCACCTCACTGATGCCTCCGTCATCATAAACCTTCTTTAACCGCTCATATCCGTCTTGTGCCTGGCGTAAGGTCGCAAGAGCTGTCTCGTGAAGGCTTTTTGCCGAAGTATCATCAACTTTTGCGATAATATCTCCTTGGCGAACAGCTTGTCCATTATGGACATATAGCTCCACAAGCGTGCCACCATAAACAAATACCAAAGGTATCTCCACCTCGCTACTCACTGCACCCACGTAATTTCGATAGACCTCCTCAGACGACTGTCCAACAACCTCATATTCAATGGGTATGACACTGTAACAATTTTGTTTCTGCTCTTTTCTTTCTTCACAACCAAGCAAAAGTAATAACAAAGGAAATAATAGTATTTTATTTCGCATATTTTAAATTTTTTGCAAAAGTAGGAAAAAGGAGAAAAACGTCAAAGAGAAAAAATAAAAATTTCATATAGAAAAATCTATATTACGTTCTTTATCATGAAAAGGGGAAAACAAGCGTATTTTAGGAAGTAAAAAGATTAAAAATCAATAGGATAGCGCAAAGATAAAAAAGGAGGCACCCCCAAAAAAGATGTCTCCCTTTACAAATATTAATTACAAGATTATTTTCCCAAGTTATATAAGATGAACGAATAAATATCCGATTGCTCTTCAATAACTTTTGTCATAGGTTTTCCTGCGCCGTGACCTGCCTTGGAGTCGATGCGGATGATTTTCGGTTCAGGTCCGGTCTGTGAAGCCTGTAGTGTTGCGGCATATTTGAAAGAGTGTGCCGGCACGACGCGGTCGTCATGGTCAGCGGTAGTGACCATAATGGCGGGATACTTCACGTCAGCACCATTTTTGATATTATGAAGTGGCGAGTAGGCATAGAGAGCCTCAAACATCTCTTTACTGTCGGCACTTGTCCCATAATCAGGAGCCCAATTCCAGCCTATTGTGAAAAGGTGATAACGAAGCATGTCCATAACACCCACTTGAGGAATAGCCACTCTGAACAAGTCTGGGCGTTGGTTTACACAGGCACCGATAAGAAGTCCGCCGTTAGAGCCACCCATGATGGCAAGATAATCAAGAGAGGTATAATTGTTGTTCACAAGATACTCACCTGCCGAGATAAAGTCATCAAACACATTCTGTTTCTGTAACTTAGTGCCGGCGATATGCCATTCCTCACCATATTCGTTGCCACCTCGAAGGTTAGCTTGTGCATAGATTCCACCTTTTTCGAGGAAAGGAAGCCGCATAGTTGAGAAACCGGGGTTGAGGGTGATATTGAATCCGCCGTAGCCATAAAGCAAAGTAGGATTCTTACCGTCACGGACAAGACCTTTCTTATAAGTCAAGAACATTGGCACTTGTGTCCCGTCCTTGCTTGTCACGAAGACCTGTTCGGTGATATAGTCTTCAGGATTGAATTTCACATCAGGAGAGCGGAACACCGTTGATGTATTCTTCTCAATATCATAGGTGTATATTGTTGTCGGGAAAGTGAATGATGTGAAGGAATAGAACACTTCCGGCTCATCATAGCTGCAACTAAATCCAACAGCACCGAATGTAGGGAACGCTATCTCATGAAGCATTGTGCCATCGAGATTATAAACATAGGAGTGATTAGAAGCGTCTTGGTCATAAGTGACAATCATTTTGCCAGCAGCCAATTGAGCGGAGGTGATGACATTATCCGACTCAGGGACAAGCACATTCCAGTTCTCAACGCCGGCTTTTGCAAGGTTATCAACACTTACGTAACAGATTTTTCCCTTAGGGGCATTGTAATTAGTAAAGACGTACATGACATTGTCTATCACATCAATTGGAGAATAAGTGTAGTCCATATTTTCAGCGAGAGGAATAAACTTCCCATCAGGGTCAAGCATATCGCGGATAAAGAGAGTATGACCAGAGGCCTGACCGCTCTCTGTCAGGAACATAAATCGCTCATCGTCAGTGAGGAACACGCTATGGAAATAACGAGGCTGTGCAGGATTCTCATAAAACAGCTTGTCATTTTCTTGGCTGTCACCAATCTTATGATAATAGATTTTATGGTTTTCATTAATATTTGAGAACTCTTTTCCTTCCTCTGGCTTGTCATAGGCGGAATAGAAGAATCCGTCTTTGTACCAAGCAGCGCCGGTGAACTTGGCCCACTCCACATGGTCAGGGAGGAGCTCCTTAGTCTCCACATCAAGCACAAAAATCTCACTCCAGTCGGAGCCACTTCTTTGAATCAGGTAGGCAAGATATTTTCCGTCATTAGATAGGCTGATACCTGTAAGTGAGACAGTGCCGTCATCTGAAAGCTTGTTTGGGTCGAGGAGCACTTCCGGTTCGCCCCCGTTCACATCTTGAACATAGAACACGCTTTGGTTCTGAAGTCCGTCATTCTTGCTGTAGAAATACTTTCCGAACTTCTTTGACGGCATGCCATACTTCTCATAATCAGCGAGTTCTGTCATTCTATCCTTTATCTCGTTTCTGAACGGGATATGACTGAGATAGTCGTTTGTAACGGCGCGCTGTGCTTCGACCCATGCCAAGGTGGCAGCTGATGTGTCATTCTCGAGCCATCGGTACGGATCAGCGACCTTTGTCCCAAAATAATCATCTGCCACATCTTCATCTCGATGGGCAACAGGATACTCTTTCACAGTATAGCGAGTATCACAGGAAGATAATAATAAAATGCTTCCCATAACAAATAATGATAACTTTAACCTTTTCATGATAAAAATTTTTGCAAATATAATACTTTTAATGAGAGGGAGCAATTTTACAATTAAAAAAAGAGACGCCCGAGAGCGTCTCCTAAATCATTATTTTGGGTAAAAATATTATTTCACAACGACTTTCTGTGTAAGTGAACCGTTTGCACCGTTCAATTTCACGAAATAGACACCTGAGTTAAATTCTTTAACATCAATGTTAAGAGAATTTTCGATTTCTGATGAGAAGACGACCTTTCCTGTAATGTCAACCATCTCAACTGATTGGTAGTCAGCAGCTTCAATTGTGATAACATCTGTTGCAGGGTTAGGGAACACAACAACGTTTGAGTTTTCGATTTCCTCTGCTGAATCGAAAATGTCGATATAGCTGTACTCATAATTGGTGATGAATTGGAGTGTGCCTTGTTCGTCGGCTGCCCAATACTCGTCATTAATCAAGACATTGTAGTTTGTGTGGAAGATTGGCCAATCGTTCTCAGGGTTCTCAACAGGAACGAGGTCTGAATAGAGCATTGTCTCATCGTATGTGTAAACATGTCTTTCTGTAAGAGCTCCATCTGAATAAGTCTCAGCCTTTGTGATGTTGTTATTGCTGTCGCGTGTGTAGATATTACGTGTTGTCTCTACCAATGGACCGCCATCTGTGGCAGCGTTATAGTCGTAACGTTCAATGAGATAGCCATCAGCATTGTAGTTGCAGACAACTCTCCATGAATCGACGAGTTGGTTCAATACGAAGCTATACTGCTGACCATTTTCCTCAAGCATGTGATGGTTGTTGTCATAAACGCGATCTGCCTTCTGGAAAAGCATGTTGAAGAAATCAAGCTCGAAATAGTTCAAATCACCATCTTCATTATAGTAATAGGTGTATGTTCCGCCAAGCTCGAATACTTCACCAAAATGGTTGTAATTCTTACGGGTAATGCGCTGATTCAGCTCATTGTATGTATAATCACAATAGTTTGCATAGTACCAGTCACCTTGTAAAATCTGATATGCTGATAATCTTGTGATATTTCTGTTTGCATCGTATGTCATACTATCTCTAACATACCATTCTTCACCAGCTTTCTGCTCTGTATAAGTTGCAATTAAGAGATTGTTCTCATCGTATGAGTACTCCTTGACTTCTAAGTCATCTTCCGAGCGTACCCATCCAATGTGGTATTTGTAGCTTTGAGCAAAAGAGACACTAACAAGTGCCGTCATGATTAATGTAAAGAATAACTTCTTCATAAAACTTGAATTTTGTTAATTTAATTTGTTTTGTTTAACTTAATTTGCTTGCAAAGATACACTTTTTCTAAAGAAAAAAGCCATTTTAGCAATTTAATTTTTTTCAAATTAATATTTCCGCAGTCTTTTGTCTTACAATGCTATAAAAAAAGAATTTACAAGTTATGATATGTTATCTTTCTTCCTTATTGATGGAAAATACATAAATTTCCTCGTTTCTACGACTCGTTTCTATCTTGAAAAGTCATTTCCACAGTGCCATTTCAGTCCATCTTTTCCCACACCCCACCTATATATTAATAGGTGTATCCATGATTTGTTTAACTTTTTTTAACAATAAAAAATTGATTATTTTGAACCATCTGCCTACGAAAACGTTTTCAAGGAAAAGACAAACAACATGAGAACAATTTTCATATTATACCTTATGTCGAACATTCACGGCATAGGAGCGGCTGACAGCTTGACAGGCTTTGAGTTAGAGCGATATTTAGGGAAGTGGTACGAGATTGCGCGGTTTGACCATCGTTTTGAAAGAGGAATGCAAAAGACGACAGCCGAATACACGCTGATGCCCGACGGAAGTATAAAAGTGACAAACAGCGGCTACCGCGACGGTGTGTATCATCAATCCGAAGGCAAGGCTAAGACTACGAACACCCCCGGACTGCTCAAAGTGTCTTTCTTCTGGTTTTTCTACTCAGACTATAGAATCTTGGCCTTAGACAATGATTATCAATATGCTTTGATAGGCAGCAAATCGAAAGACTATCTATGGATATTATCGAGGAACCCAATTATTGACGAAGGCTCTTTAGAAGAAATCCTTACTATCGCCACGGGTCTCGGATATGACACAGAGAAACTAATATGGGTGGAGCAGTGAAAAAGAATCCCGTTCTAAAATCACAAATCATTATATATCAATCATTTAACAAAATAGACATATTTGATTTGTGAAAGTCCATTATTTGAAATCAGCATTTATTTTTCTCATTCCCAGACTATTGAGCACAGACATCTGAACACCTTTCAATTAGAATGTTTTGCGGAAAGGGGAAGACAGTGAATGTCAGAAAAAAAGAGGATGCGCAATAAAAATTTGCATCCTCTACAAAAATAACACAAATTATATATTATCTCTTACCTTTCATTATCTCAACAAAAGGATTATAATAGTTTTCACCCTTAGAAGTAACACCTTCGAGGCCCTTACCGCCGTTCTTTGGACGTTTCACGTCACCGAAGATACCTTTCTCAAGAGCAGTGAAGAGGCCTTCCTTGTTTATCTCTTCAAGGAGCTCTATTGTGTTGTTCAGCACAAGTTTCGCACGTTCTCTACAGATACCACCCTCTTTGAACTCCATTTCGTCACCAATACTGTGCATATTGTTGAAGATATATTTAGCATTTTCAATTGAGAGATAACGGTCGCTCATGAAAGGAGTGTGGATCGCTTCTGTTGGCATACCAAGAAGCTGGATACCTTGGTGGGTCCAGATGCCAATCATGTTAAACAGGGCGTCTTGGATATGGCCGCGGAAGATGTTGCCGGTCATGAACTTAGTAGGGGGCATATACTTAAGGGTAGCCTTTGGGAATATTTCGCGAGTCATCTGGGCTTGAGCGAGTTCGAGAAGGAATCCGTCTTTTAGCATTGGGTCCATTTCGAAAGCGTGTCCAAGACCCATCTGTTCTTCAGTGAGGCCAGCACATAGTGCGAGTTGTTCATTAATAAGGTCAGAGGCGAGGACGGTATGAGCGGCTTCGACAGCGTCGGCGGTTGTGAGGTAGTTATCCTCACCTGTGTTGATAATCACTCCGGCGAATCCATTGATAATACGAGACATATATTGGTCAATCAAGGTACGCTGCATATTGATGTCGCGGAACAGGATACCGTAAAGGGCGTCATTCAGCATGACATCGAGGCCTTCGAAGGCGCCCATGACAGCGATTTCGGGCATACAAAGGCCAGAGCAGTAGTTGCAGAGGCGGATATAGCGGCCGAGTTCTTCGCCCACCTCGTCCAATGCTTTACGCATGATTCGGAAGTTCTCCTGCGTCGCGAAGGTACCGCCAAACCCTTCTGTTGTAGCACCATAAGGCACATAGTCGAGCAAGCTCTGTCCCGTGGTGCGGATAACAGCGATGACGTCAGCACCTTGGCGTGCACCTGCTTGAGCCTGAATGACATCCTCATAGATGTTTCCGGTAGCCACGATGATATAAAGGTAAGGCTTCGGACCTTCGCCTATGGTGTTCAGATAATGGTCACGGCGGTCATGGCGGGCGCGGATACGGTTAACATTCTCATCGACAACAGGCTGGAGTGTCTCTGCAATACGTTTACGGTCCCTTGTGACGACCTTAGTGATGTCAAGCTTATTCTCTGCCACTTGCTCTGCTATCTGCTGAGGAGTTAATCCCGTCTGAATCATTGCGTTAGCGATGAAGAACAGTGCGCCTTCGCTCAACACGCCCTTTTCCTTCAGAGTGTCAACCACCACATTCGGAAGCGGGACTTGGTTAGCATCTACACCATCGATACCCATCAGTCGGCATAATGTACGCTCCACTGCAACCGTGGTGTATTGTTCAACGAAACCTTGCACTTGGTCGGCAATGTTCTTCGCCAACTGGCGAGCCTGTGCGACCTTGTTAAAATCAAGTCCTAATTTACTATTCATGGTTATTATCTGTTTATAATTTCTCTAATAATATTCTAATTTATTGTTTGTCTTGACAGAGACTTTCTCGATTCAGCGAGCCATTCCTCGTCAACGCCCAAACTCTCTGCTATATTCAGTGCCTCGTGCGGCACCTCACCATTCATCACCTCCACCAACTCATAATTCATCTTGCCATCTTCAAAACCCTTCACCCTCAGACAGCGATTATCATACGTATTTATATTATAATGAGTTACAATAACAAGGCTCATCTTCCTGTCCTGAAGAATCTTCACTAAAGCCGACACCAAGGCTGTTCCCTCGGTAGGATTCGTGGTTCGCGCCGGCTCGTCAACCAACGCCAAGAAGTCTTTCTCCGTCCTTGATGCCTTGACTATCTCATTGATATTCTTCATCTCTGCCGCAAACGACGACAACCCTTTATATATCGACTGCTCATCGGTGGTGCAAAGGAAGACTGCGTTCTGTAACATTATCTTGGCACTTTGGGCAGGAATGCCGAAACCCAATTGGAACAAATACTGACAAAGGGCTATCGTCTTGATTACCACTGTCTTACCACCCATATTCGTTCCCATGATTATTGTTGGACGCTTCCCAAACCGAATGTTAACATTTTGGTAGTCCTCCCCCACTATCTCCTTAACTTCCGGATTAAACAATCCAATATATGATGTTTCATCATCGGTTGCCAATTGTGGGAAGCAAAATCCGAATTTTATCATTTGGAACACCTTAGCAATGTTCAAGTCGATGAGAGCCAACGACTTCTGCGCCAAAAAAATCTCATCAGCATATACAGATAGAGAGTAAGAAAGACGTGTGCGTATCTCGTCCTCTATTGCTGTAGCCTCGTTAAACAATGCCTCATCAAAATCATCCTTCACCTTCATCATCCTCCTAAGCTCAGAAAGCCTTTCAGAATAAGAGTCATAAATATAGAAAGTTGCAATCCTCATTCCGTCAGGGTCAAGGATATTAACCACCTCAGAGAGGTCTGGGACATCGGTGCACTGTTCCAAATGTAATTGTTTGATAATCCGTTGGATATCATACGACAGCAGTGCCAAATGCTTTATCTCGAACAGTTCGATATCATTTAGCACAATATGATTCCGCAGATTATTAATAGTAGTCTTAATCTCTTTCAGATTACAGAGTTTATGTTGTAAAGTATTGATTGATAATTTATTCTCATCATCAGTAATGACATCGAAAAACCTTTTAATAACGCTGTATTGTCTTTCTATTGCCGCCCCATCAGTCATCAATTCCGATTCGAGCAGCATACGTCTGGTATAGCCCGAATGCAGGTCGAGGTTATCAATTACGAACTTGATGCCGCATGGCTGGTTTATAATATCCTTCAGTTGCATTAGTTTTTCATCAAATCATAAACCGGAAGGCCTATAGCTTCCGACAATGTGGAACAAAGTCTTTCAGAATCAAGTACAATGCCGTTTGGTGCTGTTGGGTTCACTGTCACGGCCAAGAGGTTGCTCTTCTGCATCACCCTTATTGTTCCTCCTCCATTAACGAAAGACCTGAATACGAGAGGTGAAACGAAGATCTTGGTGAAGTCAGAGACAACGATTTCAGTATTGGCGAACATACGTTTGCCACGGATATTTGTCAAGAACGAGTCGGTTAGTGCGCCGCTAAGGAACAGAGTTTTACAGTGTCCGATGCCTTCAGTGCATAGGTTGACCGACAGTGAGGATGCGACTTTTAAGTCATGCAGTACATCGTCATCGTCTATGGCCCATACGCCGTTATTTATAGACGAGAACTTCGCTATATTCTGCGGTGATGTAAGGTCTAAGTTTATCATTTCTACTACGAAGGCTGTTTTTTGGACCAAGTTGTTAATATTTGCTGACAATGCGGCACCTGTTGAAAGTATCATCGACTCACTTGTTGCGGGAGAGGCGAGGCTCATTCTGGAGAGTGCGCCGTCGATGAGGACGAGGTCCACGTTAAAGTTTCTATGCATAGACTCCTTCCACCGACGCAGTCCGAAGTTCGACGACGGGCCTGAGAGAAGCACCTTGCCTTTTGTCAATGCCTTTGCTGTGACAATCCTTCCGAGGGAGGAGTTCTCATCGCTTACATCGACAAGCTCAGAGACGAGTTTTCTCATCAGGTAGTGTTTCTCGCTTGTTGCGAAGAGGACGCCTTCTTTAACTGTAATCTCCGGTTTGGACGTCCGCGTCACTTGATCGGTTTTCTCGCCGTCTATACCTATTGAACTCACTACGACACGCATTCTATCGAGGGGCAGGCGATTTAGTACATAGTTGAGACACACTGTCTTACCTGTATTTTTCTCCAGCCCCACGATTGAACAGCTTCTATGACGAACAAGTTCATTAATAAAAGGCATATTCTATTTCGATAAAAATTTTTAGTCCAGATTCTCCGAATCCTTGTTAACAGTCTCATTATTACTCTCTTTATTATTCTCTTTCTTAGAAGAGAAGAGCCAGAAGAACACGAGGAACAGTATTGTGGTGATGACGGTTTCGATGATAGCCCACACAAAGATATTCGTAATCGTGAAGTTATTCTTATAAATAAAGGAGACTATTACATTAATAAGGTATATGAAGACCATGAAGATTAAGATAATCTTCCATCCCGGCATCTTGGAAAATTTTTTATCATTCATAGGGTATCAGCCTTTCTTTTGTCTTTCGTGACGATACAGATGAGCGGGTTCGATATTCATTTTCTCACCTTCGAGAAGTGTCAGCACGCCGTCAACAGGTTTGTTACGGTCAACGTCTTCAACTCTCTGGCTTTCGAGTTTCTTTTTAAGAGCCTGGCATTCAGGGCAATCGCATTCGCTGTGATATTCTGCCGGTTCTGTATAAGTGGTGATGACGCCTTCGAAGTTACGCAGGACGACTCTGCCGGGTGACTGTGAGATGACGTATTGAGGCATGACTGGGGTTTTCCCGCCGCCGCCCGGTGCATCGACCACGAAAGTAGGTACGCAGAATCCGGATGTATGTCCGCGGAGGCCCTCGATAATCTCAATACCTTTTGATACAGGAGTACGGAAATGTTCGAGGCCCATGGAGAGGTCGCACTGGTAAATATAATAAGGTCTCACGCGCATCTTGACGAGTTCGTGGACGAGGTTTCTCATCACGAAGACGCAGTCGTTGATGCCGCGGAGGAGGACGCTCTGGTTGCCGAGAGGCACACCCGCATTAGCGAGTCTCTCGCAAGCGGCTGCCGATTCCGGTGTCACCTCATTAGGATGGTTGAAGTGGGTGTTGATCCATATCGGATGGTATTTCTTAAGCATCTCGCACAGCTCAGGAGTGATACGCTGAGGGCAGACCACCGGGGTACGGGTGCCGATACGCACTATCTCCACATGTTTTATCTTGCGGAGGCGGGAGATGATATATTCTAATTTCGCGTCGCTCACCATGAGGGCGTCGCCACCTGAGAGCAGGACGTCGCGTACGCACTCTGTTTTCTCGATATATTCGAGGGCTCTCTCCACGCGATCTACCGGTGACTCATCGTCTTTCTGTCCGGCGAAACGGCGGCGTGTGCAGTGACGGCAGTACATGGAGCACATGTCTGTGATAAGGAAGAGCACCCTGTCAGGGTAGCGGTGTGTCAAGCCAGGGACTGGAGAGTCCTCGTCCTCATGAAGAGGGTCGAGAAGGTCAGCCCTTGCGATATGTGTCTCCGCTGCTGTAGGGATACACTGGCGACGAACCGGGTCCTTCGGGTCATCAGGGTTGATGAGGCTCAGATAGTAAGGGGTGATAGCCATACGCAAGGTCTGGAGCGCGTTACGAACACCCTCTTCCTCCTCTGGTGTCAATGTGATATATTTCTTCAGCTGGTCTAATGTCTCGATACGGTTTTTGACCTGCCATTTCCAGTCGTTCCACTGTGCGTCGGTAACTTCAGGAAACAATATTTTTCTTCTTGATTCGCCCATATAATATGTATTAAAGGAAGGAAGCCGGTCATTTGTGATGCCGACTCCCGTCATCAAATATTAAGCATAAAGTTCTTCGAAAATCTTACGGAGTTCCGGGCTCTCGCGGAGTTCCTGAAGGGTGAACTCAGCGTGTCCTTTTGTATATCCGTTACCCATGATCATGTTGACGTCTGCTCCGATACCTTCGGCGCCGAGTGAGGCCTTTGTGAAGCTTGTCGCCATTGAGAAGAAATAAACCACGCCGTCGTCCTTAGTGCACAGCACTGCGGTCATCTCGCAATCAGGGACGTTAACGCAGTTGATTGTCACGTCGGCCATCTTGCCGTTTGTGAGTTTGCTCACGAGTTCGTTAACCTCCACCGGTGTCATGCCTGCCACGCTCTCTACCACATCACAGAATCCGAGGTCCTTGATACGTTGTGTTGACTTAGGGCTGTTAGCGAGTCCGATGACCTTTCCTGTCACGCCCACGCGTTTCTTTGCCTCGTATGCGCAGAGCATTCCCGACTTACCGCCGGCTCCGAGGATAACCACATTCTGTCCGTATTGGCAGAGTTTTGCTGTCTGGGCTGGTGCGCCGGCGACGTCCAATGCTGACAGTGCGAGTTTCTCAGGCATGTCTGTTGGGATTTTTGCGTAGATGCCGCTCTCGAACAAGATAGCCTTTCCCTTGATGTCAACTTGATCGACCTCAGGTCTTATTTCCAAGATTTCATCTATGCGGAGAGGGGTGAGTGACAATGATACGAGTGTTGCGATACGGTCGCCTTCTTGGAGGTCAATCTTTCCTTTAAGAGCGTCGCCAATCTTCTCGACTCTTCCGAGGAGCATGCCGCCTGAGCCTGTCCTGCGGTTGCGGTGTTTGCCTTGGAGCTCCACATTAAGGAACATCTCCTTTTTCACCTCTTCCATAATCTGCTCCTGTGTCGCGCCTTCTCCGGCCTGTGCCTTGGCATAGTTATGGATGTCGGTGAATGATGCCGAGTCGATATTCAATGTCTGGACATCGATAAGTATTTCGTTATCATAGATCTCGTCCATATTGTTATCGAGTTTGTTAGCTGGTTGTGGGAGAACGCCTTTAGGTTCGATCACTCGGTGTGTACCGTATTTATTTCCGTGTTTCTGCATTATTTTATATTTTGAAAGTTAAGTAAAAATGTTGTTATCTTCTTGGTTTGAGGCCGAGAATGGCGCGGGCCTCTCCGCTTGTTGCTATTGGTCTGCCGAGTTCCTTGGCTAATCTGACGACTTTCTCTACAAGTTCGCCGTTTGACTTAGCGAGGACGCCTTTTGACAGGTAGAGGTTATCCTCGAATCCGACTCTGACGTTACCGCCCATGGCTATTGCTGCTGCTGCCATTGGGAAGGCGTTACGGCCTACGCCGGTCACTGTCCATGTTGAGCCGGCAGGGATACCGTTGACGAGCCAGCACAGGTTTGCCACTGTGGCTGGTGTGCAGCCCGGCACGCCGAGCACGAAGTTGAACTGCATTGGGGCTCCGGGAACCTCGCCCTTGCGTGCCATGGTGAGGATAGTGTCGAGGTGTCCCATCTCGAAGCACTCGTATTCAGGCTTGATGCCGCGTTCAATCATCCTCTTTCCGAAAGCGCGCATTGTAGGCATTGTGTTATCGAAAATCTCATCACCGAAGTTGCATGTTCCGCAGTCGAGTGTCGCCATCTCCGGAAGCGGGTCTGTATCAGTAGATTGAAGACGCTCGTCGGGTGTCATTCCCACTGCGCCGCCGGTTGACGGGATAAGGATGACGTCAGGGCACACTTTCAAGATAGCCTCTTCACACTCTTGGAAACGCTCACGGCTCTGTGTCGGGGTGCCGTCGTCCTTGCGCACATGGAGGTGCACTATGGCTGCTCCAGCATCGACTGCCGACTTGGCCTCACGGACAATCTCCTCAACAGTATAAGGCACATTAGGGTTCTGTTCCTTTGTAACCTCCGCACCGCATATTGCGGCTGTGATAATCAGTTTATCCATTGCCATATCTTATTATCTTTCAATTCTTTGACATTCTTTCTTCACAACGCATGTGCCGCTTGCGCGTGCAACGATGATAGGCTCTGCCAGCACATCGGCGGCGGAGTCAGAGATATCTGGGCGTGGCACAATAACCTTACGGGCGACAAACTCCATCTTACGTGAGGTGTTGCCAATCTTTGTCACCCAGCCCTCAGCCTCGATATAGTCGCCAGCATAGACAGGAGCGAGGAACTCAATGTTGTCATAAGCGCAGAACAGGCCCTCGTCACCGTCAGTCATTATCAACAATTCTGTGGCGACATCGCCGAAGAGGTGCACCATGTGCGCTCCATCAACAAGGTTTCCACCGTAATGGGCGTCTTTCGCGCTCATACGGAGTCGTAACATTGACCTATATTCTTTTTCCATAGATTATTTCTTATTATTTACTGTTATTATCATTTACTACTTTTCAACATAGATGCCATCTACATAGATTCCCGATGCGTGAACGCATTCCGGCCTTATCTCGCCCGTCTTGACAAGTTTCTCAGCCTCGACCACCACGTAGTCGGCAGCCGCCGCCATCAGAGGGTTGAAGTTATTTGTCGTCCCAAGGAACACCATATTTCCAAACTCATCAACAATGTTAGCTCTAAGGAACGCGATGTCAGCCTTCAAAGGCTTCTCAAGAATATAATCCTTGCCATCGACATTCACGATGTCCTTGCCTTCTTGGATTATTGTACCGAGGCCTGTTGGGGTGAGGACGCCTCCAAGTCCCGCGCCGTATGCCCTGATGCGCTCTGCCAAAGTCCCCTGAGGAACGTACTCGACCTCAAGCGTACCAGCGTTCTTCTGTGCCGCAGTCTCCTTGTTTGTTCCGGTATGAGACACTATTGCCTTCTTAACCTGATGGTTTGCAACAAGTTTACCATGCGCCACATTATCGTATGCAGTGTCGTTTGCAATAATTGTAAGGTCTTTTACACCCTTCTCAACAATAGCATCGATAATCTGTACAGCACTTCCAACTCCAAGAAAACCGCCGAACATAATAGTCATTCCGTCATGAACCCGTTCAACGGCCTGCTCTAATGTAATCTGCTTATTCATAGCTAATATATTTTGATAGTTAATTTATTCTAAAAAATAATTGCGTGCAAATTTACCACTTTTATTCTAACAAAACAAGTTTATTTATAATTATTTTTTGAATTGCGAAATCAATGTGGCAACAGCGCGATACAGACTCAATACTTATAGTTTTAACAAAAATATCGTGGGCGAAAATGAGGGGAAAAATGTGTCACAAAATGTAAAAAAACAAATATTTTATTCGCCTCAGCGATTATTACATCACCTAACAATCTGATAATCAAGGTATCTAAATTATGATATAGAGCGATAGACACAAAGGTTATGGGCGGTGATGACGGATGATACTACAAAAAAAATCGAGAGCGACAATGTGCTCTCGACTAAAAAAAATTATTATGAAAAGACATGTTAGCTTTCCGCTGTTACACCTACGATTTCCTCTGCCCTCTTCAGTGCGAAGTTAATATGTGAGCAGACGTTCTCCTCACCAAGTTTGCTGATGAAACCGGCTTTCTCTAAAGTAGCCCTCACATGCACGTTCACGCCCGACAGTACGACGGTCATTCCGTTACGTTTGCATCCATCGCAGAGAATCTCAAGGTTATGGATGCCGGTGCTGTCGATGAACGACACCTTCCTCATCCTAATGATACGGACCTTGTACTGTTTTCCGACAACGGTCTTGTCAATCTCATCGAATTTGTTTGCTATTCCGAAGAAGTAAGGCCCATCTATTTCATACACCTCAACGCCTTCAGGGATATGGAGTTTCTCTTCATGAACGGCCACATCGATATTCTCTCCGGGGTCAATCTCATCATGGAACGAGCGGATAACCGTTGACTCGTTAGTGCGTTTAAGGAACAGAGCGATAGATGCGATAAGTCCCACCTCTATTGCGACGGTAAGGTCGAACACCACTGTCAGGAGGAAGGTTAAGATAAGAACGGCGAAGTCGGCCTTTGGGTTCTTGGCGAGCATCTTAATAGTGCGCCAGCCACTCATGTTATACGACACCATTATCAGCACTGCTGCGAGGCAAGGCATAGGGATAAGTCCGACGAGGCGGCCGAAGAGAAGGAGGATGAGAAGAAGCACCATGGCGTGGATGATGCCTGCCACGGGTGTCTTGCCGCCGTTGTTGATGTTCGTCATGGTCCTTGCTATCGCGCCTGTCGCTGGGATGCCGCCGAAGAGCGGGCTTGCGAGGTTTGCAACGCCCTGAGCGATAAGCTCTGTGTTCGAGTCGTGCTTGTCACCTATAACGCCGTCGGCCACCATGGCGGAAAGCAGCGACTCAATAGCCCCAAGGATAGCGATAGTGAACGCCGAAGGGAACAGGTCGCGCATCATCGCAAGAAGGTTCTGCTTGTCATCAAGGTCTATATCGGGCAGCTTAGGCGCGGGGATAGACGTTGGGAGCTCGTACAAGTCTCCAATTGTCGTGATGTTTGCCACGTCGGTGAATCTCTCCAACAGCCAGACGAGGAAGGTGACAACAATGATGGAGACGAGGGAACCCGGTATCTTCTTCGAGATTTTCGGGCTATATCGAATGATGAGAAGGCTGATAACGCCAACGCCGAGAGCCCACCAGTTGACATGTGTCACATTCTGGAAGTAGCATATCCATTTTTCTATGAAGTTGGCAGGCACCTTCTCAATACCAAAGCCGAACAGGTCGTTCATCTGTGTCGAGAAGATGGTGAGGGCGATACCGGCTGTGAAGCCTACGACAACAGGGTAAGGCACGAACTTGATGACATTACCCAACTTGAACACACCTATTAAAATTAGAATCACTCCTGCCATCAGGGTGGCTATCATCAGTCCGCCGAGACCATGCTGCTGTATGATTCCGTAAATGATGACTATGAAGGCTCCTGTAGGACCACCTATCTGCACCTTGCTTCCTCCAAGCAAAGAGATGATGAATCCAGCGATGATAGCGGTGACGAGGCCTTCAGTGGGCCCCACGCCAGAGGCAATACCAAAGGCTATCGCCAATGGCAACGCCACAATTCCAACAATAATTCCGGCCATAGCGTCAGCAGAAAACTGCTCCTTGCTATAATTTTTCAGGCAAGTTAAAATCTTTGGTTGAAATACCATATTAAAAATCAATAAATTATTAAAAAATATACCCGTTTTTTTGAAGCTGCAAAAGTAGTATATTTTCTAATAACAAACAAAGACCTGAACAAATATTTTTTCTAATAGAAGAAGACGTCAATCTTTAGCAAAAATCTCCTCAAAACCTTTTGACGCGGCGACAGCAGGCATAACAGAATCCGAGACGAGCACATACACCGACACCAGTTCCTTTTCTATCCTTGTCTCCCTCACATACTGTCTCTTGAGCCTCAGCGACTTTGTATCTACGCAGAGCAACTCGGAGGCCTTCCTGACAACGGTGTTCTCCGGCTTTTCCCCAAAAGGGACATGCCACCAGTATTTCGCAGTCTCGCACCCTTTATTGTTCATGACATGGAGATGCACTGCGGGGTGGAGCAGCTTGTTTCCTTGATGTATGTCCGCGTTTATTGCCCTTCCCACTATCACACCTCTTTCGCTCACCAAAGGGAGGAATCCCCAGACGTCATCAAAGAGCACGTCTATTGTCGGTGCCGGTTTTTCCGCTGCCGGCTCAGCAAATGGCTCTCTCTCTAAGGCATACGAGGGTATCAGACGACGTTTCTTATCGTTCGCTGCCGCCGGCATGGCTTTCACTTGCACAGGCTTCGGAGCAGAGACAGTCTCACAGTTCCAGTCGGAGAATATCACATTTGAGACATCGTGGACCTCTATCTCAATGACGCCCTTAGGCACCATAATCTCGAATCTGTCACCTACCTTCTTCCCTATCAGAGCCTTAGCTATTGGCGAGACAAACGACACGAGACCTTTTGAAGTATCAGCCTCATCGACACCCACGATACGAATCATCTTATCGTTATATTTCACGAAGGAACCGAAGGCTATCATTCCGGCAGCCGCCTTTGAAGGGTCAACAAGGACAGCGGTATTGATACGTTCGTCAAGAAGCTTAAGCTTAGCCTCGATGAAGTTGCGTGCGATATAGTTGTCACCCGATGCCGCGCGTTCGGCGGCAAGTTGTTCTCTTTCCTCGTTAAGAGCCCTCAACCCCTCTGGCGTGACGAGGTTGTCAACACCTTTAGGGAGAAAAGCGCGAGGGGTGACCATTGGGACATCCTCTTGGTCTCCGTCTTTTACAAAACCTCTACTCATATTAATAAAGGGAGATGCGAATCTTCCTAACAAATCCGCATTTCGAGAGTCAAATACAATCAGTTCAGGATAAAGCCCACGGAGCCTATTGAAGTGTCAACGCACTCGTAAGCCGCCGCGAACTGGTATATCGCGTTAAGCGTCTTTTTGCTTGGAGCCATCTCGGAGCAAATCTCCCTCACCGACTCCCTTATTTCTTTCTCAAACAATGTCTCTTCCCGAACTGTAGCAGGCAAATAGCGTGTAATTTTCAAACTCATAGGCAATTATTTAGTTAATACTTGCAACAAATAACGCCCATGGTGCAACTTTATTTTACTGCAGTTGAAAAAAAATTATCTCAGGCGACATCATATTGTAAGGGTAAGTTTCTTCTCTTCGGCAATCTTGCGTAGGTTTATGAGGGCGTATCTCATTCTTCCGAGGGCAGTGTTAATGCTGACGTTAGTAACATCTGCTATCTCCTTGTACGACATGTCGGAGTAGAACCTGAGGTTAAGCACCTCTCTCTGTTCGTCGGGGAGGCGGTTTATCATCTTGCGCAGGTCGTCGTAAATCTGCTCGGTGATGATTCTCTCTTCCACTGACGGGTCCTTCATCCTTGCATTTGCCAGCATGTCGTAGTCCTCCTTTGTCGGGTCCACCATAGGCAGTCGCTTCTCCTTGCGGAAATAGTCTATTATTAGGTTATGGGCTATACGCATGACGAACTGTATGAATTTGCCTTCCTCCTTATATGCGCCACCCTTTATCGTGCGTATTATCTTCAAAAATGTATCTTGGAACAAGTCGTCTGCGAGCTGCCTGTCGCGTACAAGCATCATGATATAAGAATAAACCTTGTTTTGATAACGGTCAACCAAAATCTGGAAACATGACACGTCACCAGCCTGATAACGCATCACTAATTCCTTATCACTTAAATTATTAGACATAAGTCCCCCTTTATTTTTTTATGTTATTCAATTTAAAGGGTAAAGTTTATTCGATAATGTATCTCCTATAATTAATTGGTTGAACAATAAACTGTAAAAATCTCTGCAAATATATAAAAAATTTCGATTCCGACAACTTTTTTTTAGTATTTTCGTGAAATTTTTTGAAGTACCAATATCTAATGAAGAGATTAGAGAATATAGAAATACATGGGGCAAGGGTAAACAACTTGAAAAACATTGACTTATCCATTCCCAAGAACAAATTGACAGTAGTGACGGGGGTTTCCGGTTCCGGCAAGTCGTCGCTTGCTTTTGACACCATATATGCCGAGGGTCAGCGCCGATATGTGGAGAGTCTGAGTGCGTATGCGCGCCAGTTTATGGGGAGGCTGAGCAAGCCTGACGTTGACCTCATCACCGGGCTCACACCTGCAATAGCGATACAACAGCGCACCATGACGAGCAATCCGCGCTCGACGGTGGGCACCGCCACAGAAATTTACGACTACCTCAAACTATTGTTTGCCAGAATAGGGCGCACCTTCTCCCCCATCTCCGGCAAAGAAGTGAAACGCAACAATGTCAGCGACATCACCGAGTTCATCTTGACACAGGAAGGCTGTTCCGTCTATATCCTCGCTCCCGTCATCATTCCAGAAGGCAGGACAGTATCGGAGCACCTCGGAATATTGCTTCAGCAGGGATTCAACAGGATGATTATCAACGGCGAGCCTATAAGAATTGAGGATTATCTCAAAAATAAAGGCTGCACGAAGCCAAAGAACATGCGCATCATGGTTGACAGGCTGAAGGTCAATGAGAAAACAGCGGAGCAGTTCGGACAGATTTCCGACTCGGTGCAGACCGCCTTTTACGAGGGCAAAGACTCCTGCATCATCTTAGTCGATAATGGCGATGAGAAGAAAGAGCATTGGTTCTCAGACCGTTTCGAGGCAGACGGCATAACATTCGAGACTCCTTCAACACTCTTGTTCTCGTTCAACAACCCTTTCGGAGCCTGCAGTACTTGCGAAGGGTTTGGCAACATCGTAGGAATCGATGAGAGCCTTGTAGTTCCAGACAAGTCTTTATCGGTGTACGAGAACGCCATTGCCTGCTGGCGTGGGGACAAGATGAGCGAGTTCCGCGACAGGCTCATTAACAACGCTCATCATTTCAACTTCCCAATCCACAAGCCATACTACCTTCTTTCAGAAGAGCAGAAAGAGCTGCTATGGAAGGGAAACAGACACTTTATCGGGATTAACGACTTCTTCAAAGACGTTGAAGCACAATCATATAAGATACAATACCGGGTGATGTTGTCGAGATACAGAGGCAAAACGACATGTCCCGACTGCCAAGGGAGGCGTTTGCGCAAAGAAGCTTCATACGTTAAGATAAACGGAAAGAGCATCACAGACCTGACCACCATGCCCTTGAGCCAGCTGAAGGACTTCTTCGACAACATCAAGCTCTCGAAGACGGAGATGAGCGTGGCTGATAGGCTCCTCAAGGAGATAAGGAACCGCCTCGACTTCATCAACGACGTAGGACTCGGATACCTCACCTTAAACCGCACCTCAAGCACATTGTCGGGAGGCGAGGCGCAGCGTATCAACCTCGCCACATCATTAGGCAGCAGCCTTGTAGGCTCAACATACATCCTCGACGAGCCGAGCATCGGCCTGCACTCACGCGACACACAGCGGCTCATCAATGTGTTGAAAAAGCTACGCGACATAGGCAACACCGTGTTAGTGGTGGAACATGACGAAGAGATTATCAGAGCCGCCGACAACATCATAGATATTGGGCCTTACGCCGGACGATTCGGCGGGGAACTTGTGTTCCAAGGCAGCGTCAAAGAGATGATGAAAGACGGCAAGTCTCTGACATCAAAATACCTGTCGGGCGAGATGATGATACCCGTCCCGGCAAGGAGAAGGAAGTGGAACAACGCCATCACGTTTAAGGGCTGCCTTGAGAACAACCTGAAGAACATCAATGTCACCATACCCCTCAACGTGCTTACCGTTGTCACCGGCGTCAGCGGCTCCGGCAAGTCGTCGCTTGTAAACACCATCATATACTCATCGCTCAAGAAATATTACGGAGGCTCGGCAGAGAAGACAGGCTCGTTCGGCTCATTGGAAGGAAGCCTTAAAGCCATACAGTCGGTTGAGATGATTGACCAGAACCCTATTGGGAAATCCACACGCTCCAACCCCGTGACATACGTGAAAGCCTTTGACGACATACGCTCCCTTTTTGCAGAGCAGAAACTCGCGAAAACTAGAGGATACAAGGCGGGGCACTTCTCCTTCAATGTGCCGGGAGGACGATGCGACAACTGTGAGGGCGAGGGACAACTGAAGATAGAGATGCAGTTCATGGCCGACGTCTATCTACAATGCGATGTATGCCAAGGCAAGCGTTACAAGGAGGAAGCCTTGGAGGTGAAGTTCCTCGACAAGAACATCTTCGACATTCTTGAGATGAGCATTGACGAGGCGATAACATTCTTCAGCCAGAAGAACGACAACCAGAACATCACCGAGAGGATAAAGGCTAAGCTACAGCCATTACAAGATGTAGGATTAGGATACCTCAAGATGGGGCAGCCGTCATCAACGCTGTCAGGAGGCGAGTCACAGCGCATCAAGCTCGCGTCATTCCTTATCAACGGGAGCAGCGAGAAGCCTACACTCTTTATCTTCGATGAGCCTACCACAGGACTTCATTTCCATGACGTCAGCAAGCTCGTCTCCGCCTTCAACGCACTGATTGACAACGGGCACACACTGCTCGTGATAGAGCACGACCCCGACATCATCAAGACTGCCGACTGGATTATCGACCTCGGCCCGGAAGGCGGCGACAAAGGCGGCAACCTCGTCTTCGAAGGTACTCCTGAAGACCTTGTGAAATGCCACGAATCATTCACCGCACCTATAGTAGAGAAAAAACTGAATTAACATAACATTCACTAACTTATTCGACGTCATAGTGTTTTAGAGTAAAAATCTAAACAACATGGAAACAACCAACATTAACACTATGCCTCGTATAGGCGACATTGCCCCGGAATTTAGGGCTGTAACAACCCATGGCGAAATCAACTTCCCACACGACTTCAAAGGCAAATGGAAGATACTTTTCAGCCATCCGGGAGACTTCACCCCGGTCTGCACCTCCGAATTCATCACTTTCGCAAGCATGCAGCGCGACTTCGACATCCTGAACTGTCAACTGATAGGGTTGTCCGTTGACGGGGTCCACTCCCATATCGCATGGCTAAGGACCATTTACGAGAAGATAGACTGGGAAGGGCTCAAGAACGTGCAGGTCAGGTTCCCCGTCATTGCCGACCTCAACATGGAGGTAGCGAGGAGATACGGCATGCTACAAGAGCACGAGAGCAGCACCGCCACCGTAAGAGCCGTGTTCTTTATCGACCCCGACAACGTCGTCAGGACGATAATGTATTACCCGCTTGCCTTAGGTAGGAACTTCCGGGAGATAAAGAGGGTGCTGATAGGGCTTCAGACGATAGATAAATACAATGTCGCCCTGCCCGCGAACTGGTTCCCCGGCGATGACGTCATCATTCCGGCGCCATCGTCATGCCGCACCGCGAAAGAGAGGATGGAGAGCTCAAACAAGGACGTCAAATGCCATGACTGGTTCTTCTGCACGAAGCCGTTAGACAGGGACAAGGTGCTGACCACCAAGTCGGGAGAGACGGTAGAGTTCGGCTGCAAGGTATAGGTCGGAGACGGGGATATAAGTCCGGACGGGGACAGACGGTTAGGAGCGGGATTCTTATCACCGCTCCTAATTATCATATCTGTTTCCCTTCTATACGTTTC
>SAMEA3663297__coassemble_142_pt1 | contig 51936 bp, 43 predicted proteins | sample SAMEA3663297__metabat2_high_PE_006 | metagenome-assembled genome bin SAMEA3663297 (sample SAMEA3663297) | pig gut metagenome | biome: pig gut; feature: pig-associated habitat; material: faeces | place: China | collected 2013 | reverse complement strand
TTTCAATTATTTGTTTCTTCTTTCCTCACGCTGTTGCTTTCGTTTTAGCTTCTTTATCTGTTTCTCTACCTCCATGTCGTGGAACTTTGGATTGTCGCCAGTGTATCTGTATTCCTCACGCACTAAATCTTCAAGCCTCTCGTTGAAAACGTATGTCAGCCTGAATGTAAACAGATTGTTGTACTGTTTTTTCTCTCCAAGAGAGTTGCCCTGTAAATCGAAATACTCTCGTGTCCTGATGGGGTTCATCGAGTAAGAATATCTGAATCCAAGTTTTAACCTCTTGTACACCCTAATCTTCACGTCAGCAAGAATGTTATATTCGTTCTGGTTGAACTCTCCCGAACTGGCGGTGACATTGGTCGGCATACCGTGTTCATATTCTTTTACTTTCATTAGTCTGGCGTATGACACTCCCACACCGGCGGAGGCGAATTTCTTGTCGGTGAAATAAATCATGAATGGAACCTCGCCGTAGTTCATGCTTAAGTCGTATTCTCCGGTAAGGATGTTGCCGTCCTCATCGACAACGCCGTCCTTGTACTTTACGCCTTGCTTTGAGCCTTTCTGGTTGAAGACCACTTCAAGAGAGAGGTCAAGTGAGAAGTTGTTCTTTTTCCATACAGGTGTTATTACTCCTAATCCGACGTTGATTCCGGGTTTGAAATATCCCATTATCATGTCTCCGTCAACTTGACAGATGTTTGTTCCAATAAAGGCCTCGCCGAGGAAAACCTGTGCCCTCGTGTTACTAACACTGACTAATGTGAATGCTATGGCGAGAATAGAGATGATTTTTTTCATGTCTTATTAAACGTTTGAAATACATAATTATTTCATGCTGAGACTGATTCTTTTTCTTGGGATATCGATGTCGGTCACAGTGACTTTCACTTTCTGGTTAATCTTCACAACTTGGTTAGGGTCGGAGATGTAGTTGTTCGACATCTGGCTGATATGAACGAGTCCGTCTTGATGTACGCCTATGTCAACGAAACAGCCGAATGCAGTGATGTTTGTCACGACACCGACGAGTTTCATACCTTGCCGGAGGTCGTTGATAGTGCGGATGTTCTTGTCGAACTCTAGCACTTCGAATGCCTTACGTGGGTCTCGTCCCGGCTTTTTCAGCTCCTCAATAATGTCATTTATCGTCTCAAGGCCGAAGTCTTTTTCGATAAAGTCTTTGGGTGATAATTTCTCAATAAGCTCATTGTTTCCGATTAGTTCGTTTAAGGAGACGCCAAGATGCTTTGCCATCTTCTCGACGATATGGTAGCTTTCAGGGTGCACTGCGCTGGAGTCGAGAGGTTGTTTTGCGTCATGTATTCTGAGGAATCCTGCGCATTGCTGAAAGGCCTTGTTTCCAAGACGTGGCACGTCGAGGAGCTGTTTACGGCTTGAGAACCCGCCGTTGTCGTTGCGGTATTTCACTATGGAGCCAGCCAGTTGGGGGCCGATGCCGCTGACGTATGAGAGCAGTTGTTCGCTTGCGGTGTTTAGCTCTACTCCTACGGCGTTAACGCAGCTTTCTACCACGGTGTTCAGCTCGTCGCATAGCATCTTCTGGTTCACGTCGTGCTGGTATTGTCCGACACCTATCGACTTTGGGTCTATCTTGACGAGCTCGGCGAGGGGGTCCATGAGGCGGCGGCCGATGCTTACCGCACCTCTCACCGTGATGTCGTAGTCGGGGAACTCTTCCCTTGCCACCTTGCTTGCGGAATATACTGATGCACCGCTCTCGTTGACCATGACGGCGGTGATGTCTCTGTCGAAGCGTATGGTCCTGATGAAGTCCTCGGTCTCTCTTCCGGCGGTGCCGTTGCCAATGGCAATGACCTCGACCTTATATGCCTGCACAAGGTTACGAATCTTTGCGGCGGCTTTGTGCGTCTCGCATTGCGGTGGGTGAGGGTAGATGGTCTCGTTATGGAGTAATGCTCCGTATTCGTTCAGAATCACCACCTTACATCCTGTTCGGAAGCCGGGGTCCAAGGCTAACACGCGTCTCTGACCTAAGGGTGCCGCCAACAGTAGTTGCCTCAGGTTTTCTGCAAAGACCTTTACCGCTACCTCGTCCGCCTTCTCTTTATAGAATGCCCGCATCTCCGTCTCAAGCGATGGCTCGATGAGGCGTTTCCATGAGTCATCGATGGAGTCCTGCACAAGGTCGGTGCTGCTGTTGTCGTTCTTTAAAAAGATATTGTCGAGAACGCCAAGAGCATCGTCGTCGTTTATGCTGATTTTTACTTTTAATATTCCTTCCTCCTCGGCCCTAAACAACGCGAGAATCCTGTGGGAAGGCGACTTTGACAACGGCTCGCTGAAGTCGAAATATTGCTTGTATGTCTGTCCTTCCGTCTCCTTGCCCTTAACAACAGACGACCTGATGACGCCTTCCTTGTGGTAAATCTTCCTTATCCTGTTGCGTCCGTCGATGCTTTCTGACACTGTCTCTGCAATGATGTCGCACGCTCCCTTGATGGCTTCTTCCTCGGTGTTGACGCCTTTCTCGCTATTGATAAACTGCTTTGCTAACGCGGAAGTGTCGTCTTTGTCTTGCGTTAATATCATCTTTGCAAGTGGCTCAAGGCCTTTCTGTCTCGCTATCTCGGCCTTCGTCCTCCTTTTTGGCTTGAAGGGCATATATATGTCCTCTACGTCTTGAAGTGTCTTGGCGTCGGCAATCAGCTTCTCTATCGTTGCGTCGAGTTTTCCTTGGTCTGAAATAGACTTCAGGACAAATTCCTTGCGCTTGTCGAGCTCCTCTATCTGTTCGAGACGCTTCTTGATTTCAGCAATGGTCTCCTCGTTCATTGTGTTCGTCATCTCCTTGCGATAACGCGCGATGAAAGGGATTGTCGCACCCTCGTCAAGAAGGTTGTAAACATTTGTCGCAACAGTGTTCGAGATGTTGAACTCCTTGGAAATTATATTAATATGTTCAGTTTTTGCCATGTTGATATTTATTTGTTGTCGCACCATATTCTCCATGCTTCTTCTGCTTGGTCGTGCAACATTTTTAGTCCGTTGAATGCCGTGGCACCATGTTTACGTGCCTCCCTCATGAATGATGTCACATCGGGATTATATATCAGGTCGATGAAGACGTTTGTCGCATTCGCTGTCTCGTATGGAAGCTCAATAACCCCTTCAATATCAGGATACATTCCAACTGGTGTCGCATTGATGACCAACTCATTGTCGTGAAAGCCTTCCTTCATAATACGTTGGTAGGAGCCGTTGCTGCGCGAGAGTATCTCTGTTGGGATGTTGTTCTTGTCTAATACGTAGCTTACTGATCTTGACGCCCCTCCTGTCCCGCATAATATTGCCTTTGAGATATGCCTGCCCTTTATTGATTCGGAAAGAAGTGACTGGAACCCAACGATATCCGAGTTGTACCCGTACATCTTGCCGCCTTCACCTATTTTTACAACATTAACCGCCTTTATCTCTTTTGCTACCGGGTCGATGTTTGATAAGAATTTGATAATCTTATATTTGTAAGGATGCGTGACGGTGAACCCTACCATGCCTTCATGTCTTGACAACACTTCTTCTAATTGGTTGATGTCTTCAATGTCAAGGTTGATGAAGGCGCAGTCTAAATCAGCTGATTTGAATTTTTTTTCAAAATAATCTTTCGAGAAGGAATGCCCTAAAGGGTGTCCTACGAGTCCGAATATTTTCATGGTGTCATTTTTTGCTGTTGGCGAGTCTCTCTGTTAAGATGATGATTGACGCGCCAAAGATGATAATCACTAAGGCAATGGCGAAATGGAGGTCAATATTTGGGAAAAGGTATTGGTATCCAACCACTTTGTCGGTGCCTTCCATCAGTATTTCGTTTTTCCAAGGCCAGATTATCGGCATGGAGCCGAGGATAAACCCTGTTAGGAGCGAGATGGTCAGGTCCCTGTATTTTTTGTATATCCACGAGAGGATGTGCGCGAAGGCGAGTATTCCTGCCACGCCGCCGATGGCTACAGGGATGAGAATAGAGAGGTCGAGGTTGTTTACTGCTTGAATCATAATGAGTTGGTAGTTGCCCATGAGCACGAGGACAAACGAGCCGGAGAGTCCGGGAAGAATCATTGAGCATGTGGCAACAGCGCCGCAAATCAAGAGGTAGATAAAGTTGTCGTTTTCCTTTGCCGGGGTGCCGAAAGCGATGTATGCCGCAATGCCTGTACCAATGACAAATGCCACTATCGTCTTCCAGCTCCATTTCTCAATAGTCTTCCCAACATAATAGATGGAGGTGAGTATCATTCCGAAGAAAAAAGACCAGAGATAGACAGGGTAGTTTGCGAATAGGAAGTCGAAAATCTTTGCGATGGAGAAAATAGCGACGATGACGCCGAGGCCTACGGAGCAGAGGAAGGCGAGGTCGGTGTGTCGTGCGAAATCCTTGAACTTTCCGCTGAAGAGAAGCTTCACCGCGGTGATGTTGAACGATTTCAAGGCGTTGATAAGTCTCTCGAAAATTCCTGTGATGAGGGCTATAGTGCCGCCTGACACACCCGGTATCACGTTGGCGGAGCCTATCCCAATGCCCTTGAAGAAGTTTGCGATATGTTGTTTCATATTAACTGTTTTTACTCTTATTCTTAACCCTATATTCTTCAATGAGGTCCATGACCGCCTGGTTGGTGGTAAGGTTTTCCGCATCGAAATTTAAAAACTCAATATGACCATTGTAATCCAAGTCGAGAGCCATCTCTAATGTCAGCAGCGCTGACTCCGTCTGGTCTTGCACGAGGTATAGGAAGGCCTTACGGTAGAGCAGTGAGGGCTGGTTTCCAACGAACGCTAAGCCTTTGTCGATAGCCTCCATCGCACGCTCCCCGTCGTCTTTCAAGACGTAGCACTCCATAAGCGAGATATATGCGTTCTCATCGTATGGGTTTATCTCTATGATCTCCTTCACATACTTCAACGCATTGTCATATTCGCCTAATTTATTGTATTCGTCAACGATAACGAAAAGATAATCAGTGTTGTAAGGTAATAATGTGTGGGCGTGTTTCAGGAATTTTATTGCTGAACGAGGGTTGTTCTGCTCGCTAAGGGTGAATCCTATCCCGGCGTATGCCTCCGGCAGGTTGTCGTCTAACTTAATGGCGTTCTTGAAGATGCTTATTGCTGTCGATGTGTTGCCGAGCTTTGAATGCGCCTCTCCGTAAAGACATTGCAGCAATGCTGATTCAACGTTGTACCTCATGGCTTCCTCCACCGTCTCGATGGTGTCTTTGAAACGTCCTAACTCATTGAACGCCGTGGTGATGTCGATGTAGGCTCTCTTGTTGTGAGGGTCAATGGCGAGCGCGTATTCGTATGTGTCAATGGCCTCCTCAAGCTGCCCCATGCGCACATGGCAACTCGCTAATGCTACCCATGCCGGAACTGAATACGGGTTCTTGTCTGTCTCACTCTTGAAGAAATCGACAGCCTCGTCCATCTTGTTAAGCATTGAGTAACAGTTGCGTATCTCGAAGTACTGGCTGTCTAAGTCAATGTCTCTGTTGAGTCCTTTTATAAAGAATTTAAGGGCGTTCTCTATCTCACCAAGGTTCTCGTATTCTATTGCTATCGAGTTGAAGATGTCTTCGCAGTCGGTGAAATCCAAAGCCTTGGCGGCTTTCATGTACGCCTTTATCGCCTTCTTCGACTGCCCTAACTCCGAATAGCAAGAGCCGGCAGTGATGTTGTAGTCGGCGTCTTCTTTATCCACAATCGACGAGTTGACAAGTATGTTTAGAGCCTCCTCCGCATGTGAGTTCGCAAGGAGCTGCTTCGCTCTGATAATCTGTATGATAGGGCTGTCGGGATGATATGCTATTGCAATATCTGCTGCAATATTTACTTTCTTAATGTTGTTGATTTGGAGGTAATGCTCTATTATGACATTCAATTCGTCGGCATCAAAATAGTATGACTGGTTATGTTCCACCATGCTCTCGAAACGCTTAACCAGCTCATCTACATTGAAATCGTCATCCATGAAGTCGTCAGAAAAACTCATTTCCTATATTTTTTTGCAAAAGTATAAAAATTTTTATAATTTTGCACAAAATATAATACACTATGCCATTAATTAAGTCAATTTCCGGTTTCCGTGGCACTATAGGTGGCAGGCCGGACGAAGGATTAACACCGATAGATATTGTAAAGTTAACATCAGCCTACATCTGCCTCATCAGGCGTGGTGGAGTGAAGCGTCCTCGCATCGTTGTCGGTCGCGACGGAAGGCTCTCAGGCGATATGGTGAACCGTCTCGTGTGCGGCACCCTTCAGTCAATGGGCGCTGATGTAATTGATATAGGATTAAGCACCACACCTACTACTGAGATAGCCGTCACCAAGCTTAAGGCTGATGGTGGTGTCATCCTCACCGCTTCACACAACCCTAAGGAATGGAACGCGCTGAAGCTCCTTGATAATAAAGGTGAGTTTATTGATGCTGCTGACGGGAAGTGGCTACTCGAAAAGGCTGATAGCGACGAATATGTGTTCTCCGGCATCGATGAGATAGGCTCCTACACCCGCGAAGAGGGCTGGATGGACAAGCATGCCGACTTGGTTTGCGCACTCCCACTCGTGAAGAAGGACATTATCTCAAAGGCAGGGCTCAAAGTGGTTGTTGACGGAGTGAACTCAACAGGTGGCATCGCAATACCGGCTCTTCTGAGGAAACTCGGTGTAAAAGATATTGTCGAGCTTAACTGCGAGGTGACAGGCGAGTTCGCACACAACCCGGAACCTCTCGCCGTAAACCTTGTGGATACTTGCAAGGCTGTGAAAGAGTCGGGAGCAGACCTCGGTATCGTCGTTGACCCGGATGTTGACCGCCTCGCCTTTATCGATGAGAACGGACTGATGTTCGGAGAAGAATACACCTTGGTGACCGTGGCATCATATATCCTTGAGAATGTGAAGGGTAACACAGTCTCCAACCTTTCATCAACTCGCGCACTGCGTGACGTTACCATCGCCGCTGGTGGAGAGTATTCCGCCTCTGCCGTTGGCGAAGTGAACGTGGTGGCCAAAATGAAAGAGGTGAACGCCGTGATAGGCGGCGAAGGCAATGGCGGCGTCATCTATCCCGAACTGCATTATGGCCGTGACGCCCTCGTCGGCGTAGGCCTCTTCCTATCTTATCTCTGCGAGAAAAAATGCTCGGTGTCTCAACTGAAAAACAGCTTCCCTATTTATTATATGTCGAAAAACAAAATCCAACTCACTCCTTCTACTAATGTTGATAAAATATTGGAAGAAATAGCTGAGAGGTTTAAAGATGAAAAGGTTACAACGATTGACGGAGTGAAGATTGACTTCGCTGACGGCTGGGTGCACCTCCGTAAATCAAATACCGAGCCTATCATCCGCGTGTATTCTGAAGGCAAAAGCGAAAAAGAAGCTGATCAACTCGCACAATCCATGCTTAATGTGGCGAACACCTTGATGTGATTTCTTTTGATGAAATGTGGAGTGGCGTGAACAAAAACGCTACTCCCTATTACTCCATATTATGAAAAGCAAAGTTAAACGCCATAGGAAAAGGAGCTATAAGTTCCATACTATCACGTTCAAATTGTCACATGGACAATATTCGTCCCTGAAAAACTACTGCAAAGCGAGAAAAACCACCCCTATCAAACTCATAAAGAAAAGTATTGAGAGATTCACATCAAACTATCAGTATGACGTGCCCGAAGAATTTCTCCTTTGTGAGAAACAACTGACACTCTTTGATGAATAATATTATTTATTAAAGGGTATCCTGTTCACTATCGAACGACCTAATGTCACCTCGTCGGCAAACTCTAAGGCATCGCCTACCGATATTCCTTTTGCAATTGTTGTGATATTGCCTTTAAACTCCCCTAACATCTTGTAAATGTAAAAGTTAGTGGTGTCACCCTCTATCGTGGCGGGTAATGCTAATATTATCTCTCTGAAATCCTCATTGTTGCTTCTGTCTATTAACTCCTTGAGCCTTAATTCATTAGGTGTGATTCCGTTGATGGGGTCGATGACACCACCAAGTACATGGTAAATTCCGTTGAAAGAACCGGTGCGTTCTATCGCCATCACATCGCGCATGTCGGCAACAACACATAATAACTCGTTGTCCCTCTTCGGGTTGGAACAGATGCTGCATCTGTCACTATCGCTGATGTTGTAACAACGCCTGCATAATACAATGTTGTTCCTCATCGTCAGCAACGCCTGTGTCAACAGCTCTGTCACCGATTTCTCCTCGCCAAGAAGATGCAACGCCAGACGTAATGCGGTCTTCTTTCCAACTCCCGGCAACTTCGACAGCTCATCAACAGCTTTTTCTAATAATACAGAAGAATATTCCGCCATAGGTTATATTTTCTGCAAAATTACGTTTTTATTATATATCTTTGTAAAAAATTTGAGTTATGAGTCGTGTTTGTGTTTTGCTATTGTTGCTTCTTTGTCTCGTGAACAATCTTAAATCACAGAATATCACCGATGAACAGGGCAGGAGGCAGGGAAAATGGATCGAATATTATGATGACGGTAGTGTGAAGAGCACTGGTAGTTACCTTGACGGACAGCCTTCGGGAGTCTTCGATTTTTATAATGAAGACGGTGCCTTGGTAGCAAGACGCGTCTTTTCTGAAGACGGCGCCACCTGCGATGCTGAGTTTTATTTTCAGAACGGAAATGTCTCGGCAAGGGGAAGGTACGTTGACAAACAACGTGATGGCGAGTGGCGTTATTTTGACGAAGCCTCAGGCTCTTTGATTCTCGTTGAGACTTATAAGAAAGGGATTCTCAGTGGAAAGTGGGTCTCGTATTATCTGACCGGCGAGCCACAGTTTGAGGGTGAATATCGAGATGGGGTTCAGGTGGGTGAGTGGAGGACGTATAGCCCTGAAGGCACCGTGATTTCTATCGACAAGCATGAGAACCCTGAATACAGCGACCCGGCTTTGAACAATGTTATGTTAGATTAATCTGTCCGCATTCTAATGAAACACCCCGAAAGAGTGTCATCTCCTCCGGGGTGAATGATTGTACTCCTATTAGTCTGATTATCAATAATAGTCACAGAATTTCAGATAATCCTCAAGGTTCTGACGGCCGTATTTCTCCGCCATCTTGAAATAATAGCATGCCATCGAATGGTCGCTCCTGTCATAATGAATTAATCCGATGTTATAGTATGCGTCGGCATAATCCGGCTTTATCTCTATCGCTTTCTCCCAATCGGCTATCGCTTGGTCGTTCTTGTAGTTGTTACTGAATGCGCAACCTCTAAAGTAATATGCCTCGAAATTGTTCGCATCGCATTCTATGGCCTTGTTAAAATACTCTATCGCCTCGTCAAATTGCGAACAATATAGGTAATCGACACCCTTGTCGCATAACATCCTCGATTTTTCGGGATTTGGACCGCAACTCACAAGAAATAATAGTGTTATTGCACTCGCTAAGTAAATGATTCTTTTCATTTTTTTCTTAATACTATGTTTGATGTTTGTAATTTGTTTGTTCTTCAATTATTAGAAATAAAACCAGTGCCATGCCCATTGACCGTCCGACTTGTATTCGACTGCCGGGAAAGGAATCTTGATAATATTTAGGATTTTAAACGTGTATTGTAAAAATTTATTGTTTGTTTTTATTCTTGTAAAGTCAATATCTAATGAAAGAAAGAATTGCCGTGTGCGTTGGAATTCCGGTATTGGGGTACCGTGATAAGATGTTGCGTTGTTGAAGCCTCCTGTCATTCCATCGGCGCTGTATCCGAAGGCGATGTTAAGCCATGATGGGAAGTTGGTTTTATTGTTGAGAAATAATGACTTACAATTCATTGACAGCCAGATGGTGATGCCGTTATAGTCTTTTATTAGGTTTTCTGCAAAATTTGATCCGAGGACATCGGGTCTGTATTGTGCATAATGAGTGGGGTGGAAGGAGTATTTCAGTGACATTTTTTGCTCGTGCCAAAGGAACTGTTGTCCGATGAAGAGGCCGGCTCCCAAGGTGTTTGCAGCCATGTCGCCCCACGAGAACCCCCATTGTGAGGAAAGCCCGTCGAAGACTTCCACGGTGGAGAGGAAGACGAAGCCGAGCGAGCCTCCGAGCCAGATGGCTCTTGTCTCATCAAGACCTGCGGCCTTTAACGCCTCGTATCCAAGCACCCCGACATTGTATGCGGTGGCCGAATGCCCCATTTTGTCCATCTGCAGCCATTCGGCATTGTCGTTGAAGAAATGAAATCTCGTCTGTGGATAGTTGGCGTACCAAGCGAAATATAGCCCTGTCATTGATGCGGCGTACAGGCCTGCTTCCGTGCCTAAGACAATTCCGATGTTCCTCCTTGTACGCACATCAAGCGTCTGTGCCGGATTCGCTCTCAGAGAAAAACTCATGGTTTCTTCGGAAGATGCCGTCAACACGCTTAATATCAGCACTATAAATATTGCAGCCTTCTTCATTGCTTGGTTTTTACCCTCTCTATTATCTTTGAAACCGTATCAACAATCTCGTTGAGTTTGTCCTTGGTTTTCGCTTCAGCAATGAACCGAAGGTAAGGCTCTGTATTAGAGGGCCTTATGCTTATCCACCAGTCTTTGTAGTCGAGGCGGTATCCATCGAAATCAAGGAATTGCAGCGGCTTCTCTATGTTGCTGAAGTGAGCGCAGACGGCGTCCATGGCTTCTTGCTTGTTGTCGATGGTGAAGTTTATCTCGCCAGAATTATAATAATCGGAGATGTCGCTGATTATCTCCGACATGGTATGACCTTTAGCCTGCGAAAGAAGCCTTAAGACAATCAATGCCGCCATAATGCCGGAGTCGGAATAGAAGAAGTCACGGAAATAATAGTGCCCGGCGAGTTCACCGCCAAAGCAGCCGTCAAGCTCTCGTAATTTTAAGGCGGCGAAGGCTCTGCCCACTCTCCATGTCTCAATTTTTGCGTCATACTTCTTTCCAAGATATTCCTGTATCGCTCTCGATGACCTAATATCTTGAAGTACAATGCCTTTTTCTTTTTTCTCCCCAAGGAAATAGTTGCCGAGGAAGGCGATTATCAGGTCGGGAGAGATGAAAGCTCCTTTTTCATCGATGAAGGTGATTCTGTCGGCGTCTCCATCGAAAAGCAGGCCTATGTCGCAATGGTTCTTGATGACAAGCTCTTTTATCTGCTGTTGGTTGCTTGCTTCCAACGGATTAGGCTCGTGGCCTGGGAAGGTGCCGTCGAGAACGTCATTAATATAATAAGGTGTATCGCCGAGGAGTTCCTTGATGAACAGATTCGCTGCCCCGTTGCTGCAGTCGATGGCTATCTTCAAATTGCCTGTCTCTCCGAGGAACTGTCTTTGGAAATCTAAATAGTCTTGATAGATGTTGATTTCCCTTGTGACGCCTCTTTGGGCAACGCTCTTTGTCTCGATGTCTGAATCAACGAGTTGTTCAAGTCTGTTTAGTCCGGAGTCGAAGCCGATAGGTCTTGCGTCCTTGCCGCTTATCTTAAAACCGTTGTGGTTTGAAGGGTTATGTGAGGCGGTAATCATGACAGAGGCTTCGTAACCGTATTTTGCTGTTGCCCAGTAAATCATCGGAGTGGTGGAGAGCCCGGTGCTGTCAACGTCAACACCTCTGTCATTCAATCCTTTAGTAAGGCTGTCGAATGCGGAGTCAGATGAGAGACGCATGTCGCGTCCAACGAGTATGGTCTTTGCGTTGACGATGTCCGGCAGGAAATAACCTATGCGGTACGCTGTCTCCTCGTTGAGGTCACTGCCCCATTCGCCCCTGATATCGTATGCTTTAAATGCTTTCATTATTTGTATATTTTATGTTTGTTTAACGCTCTTCTGTATTTTTCTGCATTTCTGTTATGCTCATTAATGTTCCTTGCAAAGACGTGGTATCCCGAAAGGTCGTCTTTAGCGCAGAAATAGAAATATTTGTGTCGTTCGGCATTGAGTACGGCGTCGATTGCCGCTATTGAAGGGAGACATATCGGTCCCGGCGGAAGGCCTGCGTGCTTGTAAGTGTTGTACGGCGAGTCTATCTCCTTGTGGACGTCTAACACCCTGTGTATGCTGTAGTCGCCTAATGCGTATATTAGTGTCGGGTCAGCCTGTAACGGCCAGTGTTTTTTAAGCCTGTTGAGATAAACGCCCGCAATTCTCGGCATCTCGCTCGTCTTCGTCGTCTCTTTGTCAACAATTGACGCAAGGATGCTTACCTCCTCAGGTTTTAGGTTCATCTCTTCTGCCTTCGCTATCCTTGTCTCGTTCCAGAATTTTTCGTACTCAGCCTTCATCTTCTTGATGAATGACTCTGCATCAGTGTTCCAGTAGAACTCGTAAGTGTTTGGAATAAAATAACATGGACATATTGAAGAGTCATTCCTTATCGCTGTGGTGATGGATAGTGAGTCTGCCTCAATTTGGTCGCTAACCCTTCCGGCTAACTCTTCAAGGTTCTTGATGTTGTTGAATACTACTTTAACAGGAGTCTGGAATCCTTTCCTTAACATATTGATTAACTGGATGTTGTTCATCCCGTCCTTCAACAGATAGTGTCCGGGATAAATGTTGTTGTAACCAATTATTTTTGCTGTTAGTTCAAAGCTGTTGCGGTTTATAATCACCTCGTTGGAATACAGACTGTCTTTTACTGCCTCAAAATCAGCCCCTGTTGGAATGAATAAAGAGAAACAGCCTTTGTCGGGAGTCTTTATGTTAGGTTTGAAAATGAATTTGTAAAGTGTTGACAATGATAATGTTATAGCGATGGCGATAACAATGGTCAGGACAAGGAGCAATGTCCTTCTTTTTCCTGAAGTGTTCTTTTTCTCACTATTTCGGTTGATAAACACCATGGGTATTATTGTTAATTAGTTGGTATTCAAGCTCGTCAACAAATCCGTCGGCAGTCCTAAGCCATTGGCGGCGGTGAGCGCACTTAGTAAAACCTAATGACTCGAAAAGCCTTATGCTAATAACATTGTCGATGTGTGTTCTAATAAACACTTGGTTGAGTAGCAGTGTGTTAAAGCAATAATCTGTAAGCAGTTGAACAGATTTCTTTGCAAATCCCTTGTTTCTAAAATCCTTATCAATCAGAATCCCGATGCCGGCTCTTTGGTTAAAGACATCATAATCATAGATGTCGATACAGCCTATTTGCGAGTGCTTGTCAACATTTTCGATCATCAGGCGTAGCTGTCTCTCTGAAGATAGGTCGTTGTTGTTCAGCAGAAATTCTTTTATTGTATGGAGTGAGAAGGGAGCTAAGGTCTCGCTTACCCTCCATATCTCGCAGTCGTTCTCCCATTTGAAAATCGTTTCTGCGTCGTAAGGTTCGGCGGCCCTTAATAATATTTCAGAATCGTTAATCGGCATTTCTAACTAAAAAATAAGTACCGTTGCAGACGTAAGTCGCTGGTCCTGTTAATACTATGTTGCTGAATCCGTTTCCGTTATGTTGGAATTTCACGTTTAGTGTAGCGATAGATGTGTGGATGTCGATATCCTGTCCACCGAACCATAGTGATGCGGCTAAGGCTGAGGCGGTGACGCCCGTCCCGCAAGCGAGGGTCTCGTCCTCCACGCCTCTTTCGTAAGTCCTTATAAAATAATCGTTTCCGCGTGCTTCCATGAAGTCAACGTTGACACCGTCTTCGGAAATCTCCTTGTCACACCTTATTTTCCTTCCTTGTCCAACAACATCGAAGTCCTTAAGGTTGTGGACTTTTGTGACGAAGTGTGGAGAGCCTGTGTTGATGAGCAGTCGCTCGCCATCGAATTGGAATTGTTCAATGTCTCTCATTGAGAGCGAAACAGTGAAGAGACAGTCGGATAATTGGCTGACAGTGGCTTTATGAACACCGTCCATGGCCTCAAAAGTCATTGATTCTGATGTTATTCCTTCAATATAGGCGAAGCATGCTGCACATCTGCCACCATTACCGCAGAAGGTGCTCTCACGGCCGTCGCAGTTGAAATAGCGCATCTTGAAGTCGTAGCTCTCGGAGGGGGTTATCATTATCAATCCGTCCGCCCCAATGCCGGTGCGTCTGTTGCAGATGTGGAACACATCGTTGTCAGAGAGACTAATGGGGTTTCTCATGGCGTTTATCATAACGAAATCGTTGCCGGCGCCATGGAACTTGCAAAACTTAATCTGTTGAATATCAAATGAATCCATAATAAATAAATATTTCTTGCAGACCTATGGTTTCGGCAAGAATTTTGTTGTAAAGATAGCACATTTTTTATATATGTGCAAAAAAATAAAAAAAGAAATAATAAAACTGGCGAAAATACGCTATTATACCAACAACAACTAATTTTTAAAAAATGAAAAAAAACAATTTAATTATTGGCGCGCTGAGTTTCGCGCTTGTGGGTCTGTCTGTATTCACTGCAGTGATGTATTCCTCACAGAAGAGGATTGAGAAGTCGGTGGCGGCGGTTCAAAGTTGCTCGTTGCCGGCCGATACCCAAGTGAAGCCGTCTGTTATTAAGGCATCGATTACACAAGGTGAAGAGGAAAGAGTGAGTTTTGTCAGCGCAGCAGAGAAGACAGTGAACACTGTTGTCCATATCCGCACGGAGATTATCACTAAAGGCAACAGCTATTATGATTTCTTTGGACCTCTTATTGAACATCTGTATGGTGGAAAGATGGAGATACCTGACAATGTGTCAGTCGGATTCGGCTCCGGAGTGGTTGTCTCTCCTGACGGCTACATCGTGACAAACAACCATGTGGTAGATGGCGCAAGCAAAATCGAGGTTACTTTTAACGACAAACATAAGAGGGAAGCGACAATAGTTGGCAAAGATGCAAACACCGACATCGCTCTTATCAAGGTTGAAGCCAAGGATTTGGAATACCTCACATTTGGCGATTCTGACCAAGTGAAAGTAGGAGAATGGGTGCTCGCCGTGGGTAATCCGTTCAACCTCACATCGACGGTGACGGCTGGCGTCGTAAGTGCTAAGGCTCGTAATATCAATATTTTAGGTGAGGGAACCATAGAGTCGTTTATACAAACAGATGCAGCGGTGAACCCCGGTAACAGTGGTGGTGCCTTGGTGAATACTAAAGGAGAATTAATAGGTATTAACGCCGCTATAGCTTCTCGTACCGGCAGTTATGAGGGCTATTCGTTCGCTATCCCGTCGAATATTGCGAAAAAGGTCGTTGAGGACTTCATACAGTTCGGCGCTCTCCAAAGGGCGTATCTCGGAGTTATTCCTGTTGAGATAACTGACGAATTGGCAGAGGAAGAGGGTCTTGATGTCCTTTCGGGCGTTTATGTGGCTGAGATAGAGGAAAATGGTGGCGCGGCAAAAGCCGGCATCAAGAAAGGCGATGTCATTGTGAGCATTAACGACAATGTCGTTGACACAAGGACACAGCTGATTGGCGTCATCGGACAGTACCGTCCCGGAGATAAGGTGAATGTTAAGGTGTCACGAAAGAACAAAGAGCATAACTTTGTTGTTACATTGAAAAATATGCAAGGAACAGAGGATATCACCAAAGACGGCGAGCGTTTCTATAACGAGACTCTCGGAATAGTGGTCGAGCCACTGTCGCCTGCATTGCAGAGCAAACTGAAAAAGAACTACGGACTGAAGGTTGTTGAAGTGAAAGAGGGCGTGCTTAAACAAAGAGGCATCAATGACGATTTTATTATTTTGTCAATAAATAATGTCAAGGTAAGCAGCGAAAAGGAACTGAATAACGCTCTTAATAACAGCCGTAATGGTAAGACCCGCATCGAAGGTACTGACACTGATGGCAAATGGGTTACTATCTTCGAGTTCTATAGAGACTAAAAGCTTTAGTTTGATTAAAAAGAAGAAGAGATTATTATGAGACAGTTAAAAATATCAAAATCAATTACAAACCGAGAACAAGGTGCTCTGGATAAGTATCTCGCAGATATCGCAAAAGAGGCCATGATCTCGCCAGAGGAAGAGGTGGAGCTCGCCCAAAGAATAAAACAGGGTGACCAAATAGCTCTCGACCGCCTTGTGCGCGCGAACCTGAGATTTGTGGTCTCTGTGGCAAAACAATACCAGAATCAAGGGCTTGGACTCGCTGACCTTATCAACGAGGGCAATGTTGGCCTTATCAAGGCCGCCCAGCGTTTTGACGAGACAAAGGGATTTAAGTTCATCTCTTACGCAGTGTGGTGGATACGACAGTCTATCCTTCAGGCTGTGGCAGAACAGTCAAGGCTTGTGAGGCTGCCCCTCAACCAGGTCGGATTCTTAAGCAAGGTGAAAAAGACCGCCTCTTCGTTGGAACAACTTTATCAACGCAAACCTACAGTAAAAGAGATAGCGGCAGAACTTGACATATCGGAAGATAAGGTTGACGCTATATTGAAAATCAACGCTAAAGAAGTGTCTATGGACGCACCAGTGAGTGACGACGACGATATGTCGTTTATAGACACCGTCATTCCGGAAGACAACTATAATGCTGATGACAAAATCAATATAGAGTCGGAAAGAGAGGCTATACAACGCTCCTTGGAGGTGCTTAACGAGAAGGAACGCCAGATACTGAACTTCTATTTCGGACTTGACTCTAACCACAGCTATACTCTTGAGGAGATCGGCTATATGCTTGATATGACGAGAGAACGTGTCCGCCAGATAAAGGATAAGGCGTTGAAGAAACTGAGGAACCGCTCGAAAAGCGGACTGCTCCAAGTGTATATGGATGAATGAGATTTGATGATTGTTTTTATATGTTTAACCCGTTCCTATTGTTAGGGGCGGGTTATTATTTTGTTAGTTGATGCTGATAGGAGTTTGGGATTATGAGCGTGAAAATGTAAACCGCCTGTGATTTACAACACAAGAGTGTTGAGGAATGAAAGGACCGGTCACGTTGAAGATGGCCGGCCCTGAAGTGTTTCAGACTCTTATTGGTGAAGAGTTTGTCTCCAAAAGGTTCTTGATATATGGTTTAATCCATTGGTAATCATTATTTTGTAACGTGATTATGGGTCAATGCCGTGTTATAGCTCGGCCATCTCCTCAACCTTGCTTCTTACATAAGGAATATCCATGTTGAAGGTCTTCTCGATAGGTTGCGAAAGGCTGTTGATAATGAATAAAGTGTTGTCCTGCAAGTCGTTAAGTTGCATGGCGCATTCTTTCACGCTGTCCCAGTCTGGCTCAACCTTCATGAGTGGCACGAAGTTGTAAAGCACGAGGTTCCTCAGCTCAATCTCTTTAAGGTTTGTCGATTCAATTTTAGAGTGGGTTCTGACGAGTTTTTGTTCTCCAACTTCTTGAAGCACAGCGAGATATTTCTCATAAAGGACATATTCGTTTAGCATGAAGGCAATCTCGTTAGGGTAGAAGGGCTCCCAGAAAGTCTTTGGAAGTGGTTTTGCAAGGAAGCGGCCCAGCATGAATGAGCCTGCTGATAACCCGTATTTGTTCTGTTTCCTGCATTTGGCGATGATGCTTTTGAAGAAATCTACCTTTTTCTCTTCGTTGAGAAGGTTGAACACCCTCGACTGTTCGAGATGAGAACCCATCTGGCTGTCAAGGACTTGCTCCTGATAAAGGTCGGGGTTGAGGTTGTACCAAGTGTTGACCACGTCTCTTGCCTTCTCTGGGTTGGCGTTAAGGTCGTAGCTGATGAGCCTTGCGAGAGAGTTGATGTCGGTGATGAAGTTCACTTGGCTTGAGTTGATGATGTCCTGATATATTTCGTAAGAGAGTTTTAGTTTTGGGAAGACGCCTTTTTCTTTTTCATTCAGTTCGAACTCCTCGCCGTTCATATATTTCCTGAAACGGGCTGGTGTGAAGGTGGCCTGTCCCGCGTAAATGCTCTGTCTTTTGCTTGAAAGAGTAATCCAGTCGCCGCTTTTCAGCTCCATGCCGTCGTTGTTAATCAGTTTGTTATCTTTGATGTGTATCCCGTATTTGCCGAGGTTGAGGAATGCCGGTATCCCGTAGCCTCTACAGGCGGTGACAACATGTATGGCGGCTGGCGTAATGCTCATTATTGCGTCAACCTCGTTGAGCGTGATGGTGTCTTCTGGTGTGAAACGCTCCCTGCAGATACAAACGTTGAACCCGTCCTTTATCATCTGGCTTTCCTCATGAATGTTGAAACAAATCTTTGCTGTTGTAGCGCTCCTTGGCAGTACGCTGACGCCGTTTCCGAAGAAAGTAAGGTCTTTAAGCGACTTCTCGTCAATGGTGTCGGAGAACACTTGCCGTAGATGATAGGGCTTGATAAGCTCCATGATGTTCTCTTTCTTGATGATAGGCTTCTTGACGCAAGGTGTCTCGTTGGTTTTCATCTTGTTATATTCCTCCCAAGTGAGGGTGCTGATGTCTCTGTTGAGGTACATCTCTATTGATGAGATAAGAGCAGCGCGTCCGGTAAGCTCCGACTTGTTGAGCTGGAGCACGGCGAAGAGGCTTGCCTTGTCGGGTATTGTCTCAATCCCGAACTCTATGGTCACGGGTGAGGAGAATCTCCGCTCGAGGTTCTCTAACAGTGGGTCGAAATGATAGACCGCTGGGAATGATTCCTTTATGTCTTTTCTGTCGTTATAGCTCCAGTTGGTGGCCGAGATGTTTCCCGTCATGATTTCCTCTCCGAAGATGTCGGGGTAGGACTCAATCTGCCTGCCGATGCCGGTGTTGCTGTTGCGGCTGTAAAGCACTCCAGGGCAGGAGCTGTCGTTACCGATAGTCCAGACCATTTTGTGTAAGATGAAGGCGGGGCATGCGTCCTTACCTCTCATAAATGTGGTGACCAACTCCTTGTTGTTGGTGTAGAAGCTGCGCACATATTTTGTGAAGCATAATGCTTGGTGGAAGCTGTCGGTGATAAGTCTGTCGTCGCCATTCTCATGTTCCACCACGGTGTCCTCCATCCATTGTATCCTCTTTTCCTGCTCGTCGAGGGAGAGGGAGTTCTCGTCAACAGGCTCGCTCTCGGTGATGCCTAACATGTCGAAGATGTTGCCGAGGGTGTGAAGGTAGATTCTGTTGCCCATGTTCGCGCCGTATTTGTTAGAAAGGGCATGGTAGGCGGTGCGGTTGATGCCTATGTTGAGCAAAGTAGGCATGAGACCGGGGATATATTGTGGCATGGCACTTCTGAGGGCGAAGACGAGGGGGCTCTTGGAGTCGCCGAGTTTGCTTTGCGTCATTATCTCAAGGTTGTTGATGGCCTGCCTCAGAAGCGTCTCAAGGTCGTTGCTGTGGTAAGCCTTGGTGGTGAGAATGCAGAAGTCGGGGACAGCGTAGCATTGCTTGGTGAGTTCGAGTAACATCTTGCCTTTATGGCTGACAATAAGCTCGGAATGCAGCTTCGGGTCGCATAAAGTGGTGACAATGAGGTTGTTGTCAGTCAGAGGGTTGTCGTCAATATATTTCTTTATCCTGTCATGAAGCTGGTTCCTCAGGGTGTCGAGCTCCTTCTTTACCGACTCGTCCCCGTTTCTCTCTTTTATCAGGAGACGAAGGAAGTGCTCGCTCTGGCTCTTGTCATCGCTTGAAAGAAGGTAGTATATGTCGTACCATCTTGGAGCTATTTCATGAAGGCTCCCGTCTTCGCCCCTGTATATCACCGTTCCGGGCTTGTTACCTTCCGGACGGTTCTCTACGGCAAAGATGTTCTCGTTGATGTCACCTTCGCAGTTTGCGAACATGTTCATCATGAAGTAATTCGGATAACTTGCTCTGATTCTAAATTCCATATTGCAGCAGTATAGAAAATTATTCTAATAGGTATTAATTAAAAAAACATTGCAAAGGTAAATAAAAAATTTGTAATTTTGCAACCCGTCATAATAGTATTGATCAAACTAATTCTTCGATGAAAAAGACAAAGTATATTTTTGTAACGGGAGGTGTTACTTCCTCTCTTGGAAAGGGTATTATTTCATCATCGTTGGCGAAGCTCATCCAAGGGCGAGGTTACACGGTGACAATCCAGAAACTTGACCCGTATATTAATGTTGACCCTGGGACGCTGAACCCATACGAGCATGGCGAGTGCTATGTTACTGAAGACGGTGCGGAGACAGACCTTGACCTCGGACATTATGAGCGTTTCTCCGGCACTCCCACTTCGCAGGCGAACAATATCACCACGGGAAGGATATATCAGAGTGTTATTAATAAGGAGAGAAAAGGGGAGTACCTTGGCTCTACAGTGCAGGTGGTGCCTCATATCACAGATGAGATAAAACGTTGTATCATGCTTCTTGGGCATACCGGGAAATACGACTTTGTCATTACCGAGATAGGCGGCGTGGTAGGCGACATCGAGTCACTTCCTTTTATAGAGGCTATCCGCCAGCTGAAATGGGAACTCGGCAACGACTGCGTCAACGTGCATCTTACCTTGGTGCCTTATCTCTCTGCAGCACAAGAGCTTAAGACAAAGCCTACACAACATTCCGTCAAAGAGCTTCAGGAACAAGGTGTACAGCCTGATATCATTATCTGCCGCTGCGAGAAGCATATCACCGAGTCAATAAAGTCAAAGATAGCTCTTTTCTGCAACGTGTCGAAGGACGCTGTGATAGAGTGCTGCGACGCTGAATCGATTTATGACGTGCCGATAATGATGATGCAGGAGGGCCTTGACAGAGTGGTGTTTAAGAAGGTGGGGCTTGATCTGCCGTCGGAGATTCATATTGAGAAATGGCAGAAGTTCCTCAGCCGCCTCCATAACCCAAAACACGAGGTCACAGTGGGCCTCGTCGGGAAATATGTAGAGCTTACCGACGCCTACAAGTCGATACGCGAAGCCTTAATACATGGCGGCGTTGAGAATGACACCAAGGTGAGAATAAAGAGCATTCATTCAGAATACATTACAAAAGAGAACGTCGGGCAGCAACTCGATGGTGTTGACGGTGTCTTGGTGGCTCCGGGGTTCGGAAACCGCGGCGTTGAAGGGAAAATCGTCGCTATTGAATACGCGAGGACTAACAATATCCCGTTCCTTGGGATATGCCTCGGTATGCAGTGCGCCGTCATTGAGTTCGCCCGTAATGTCATCGGACTGAAAGACGCACACTCCCGCGAGATGAATCCTGACACTAATAACCCCGTCATTGACATCATGTCGGAACAGAAGAATATCGTAAACATGGGACATACTATGCGCCTCGGTGCCTATCCTTGCCATCTCTCCGACAAGTCGAGGCTTGTGAAACTCTACGGCACAAACGATATATCTGAACGTCACCGCCACCGCTATGAGTTCAATAACTCCTATATCGAGTCGTTTGAGAAAAACGGCATGCTCATGGCCGGCGTGAACCCTAATACCCAGCTTGTTGAAGCCGTTGAACTCACTTCTCACCCTTGGTTTATTGGTGTTCAATACCACCCGGAATATAAAAGTACTGTGGCAAACCCTCACCCTCTCTTCATAGGCTTTGTCGCAGCAATGTTGGAATATAAAGCTAAGAATGTTAAGTAGTTATGAATAAAGAATCTATCATAGGCTTCACCCTTATCATCGGTATTTTGGTCGGTTGGACCATCTGGATGACTCCTTCAAAAGAAGAGATCGAACGCCAGAAACATTATCAGGACTCTATATATCAGGAAAATAGGATTCGTTATATTCAGGACTCTCTCCGTTTCGTTGAGGAACAGAAGTCACTCGAACATAGGTTTGATGAACAGCAAGATGAGGCTTCTGTTGCAATACGCGACAAGTTCGGCTATTTCGCTTCTTCAGCAGTGGGAGAGGAGAAGGCCTATACAGTTGAGAACGACGTGCTGAAAATCACGCTGTCATCAAAAGGCGGTTATGTTAAGACCGTGATGCTGAAGGACTATAAGACATGGGACTCTCTGCCGCTTATTGGCTTCGACGAGAACACTTCGAGATTCAACCTCGCTTTCTTCGCCGCAAATAGGAATATCAACACTATGGACCTCTATTTCGTTCCTTTTGTCAACGGTGTCGAATATAAAGGCGATAAGGCTCTCGCAGTTGATGATAACCCATTGACATTCAGCTTCAGAGCTTACGCTGACGATATGTCGGACAATATTAATCCGAACGAATACATAGAATTCTCCTATACTCTGACCAAAGATGAATATATGGTTGATTTCGATGTCAAAACGGTGAATATGAAAGACGTCATCGCATCGAACAGCAACTTCCTGACAATCGACTGGTATGTGGATATTCTTAAGCAGGAGAAGGCTGTTGACCGTTATAACGGCTCTAACGTTTATTATAAATTCGTCAATGACGATGTTGAGTCGTTGAGTGGTGACCGTGGCGGAGAGAAGGACGGCGAGAAGAGCCTGAAAGGTAACCTCAGATGGTTCTCCTTCAAACAGCGTTTCTTCAGCTACTCTCTCATCTCTGATGACTACTTCAATTCCGCCGTCGTTGGAATGAAGACGGATATTAGGTCGAAAAACCCTCGCTATCTCAAGACGATGTATGCCACCGTCGATGTGCCTTTCGATGGCCTTAGTAAGGATAATGTTATCCCGATGCGAATGTATTTCGGTCCTAACAGCTTGAAAATCATGGATTCGTATGACCTTGACCTTGAGAAGCAGATTCCTCTCGGAGGAAAACTTGTAGGGTGGATTAATAGATATATCGTTGTCAATGTGTTCAACTGGCTCGGCAGCTATGGCTGGAACTATGGTATCGTGATCCTTGTCCTTACATTGATAATCAAAATTGCCTTGATGCCTTTCGCATATAAGTCGTACCAGTCATCTGCAAAGATGCGCGTCCTCAAACCTGAGATTGATGAGATAAACGAGAAATATCCTAAAGAGCAGGACGCAATGAAGAAACAGCAGGCTATCATGGAGCTCTACAAGAAGGCGGGTGTCAGCCCTACTTCCGGCTGCCTCCCGATGCTGCTGCAGCTCCCTATACTCTGGGCTATCTTCCGTTTCTTCCCTTCAAGTATCGAGTTGCGCCAGCAGCCTTTCCTCTGGGCAGACGACCTCTCAACATACGACAGCATCCTCGACTTAGGGTTCAATATCCCGTTCTACGGCGACCATGTGAGCTTGTTCACCCTCCTTATGACTATCACAACAATCCTATATACCTATATTAATAATAAGCAGATGGCTTCAACATCCGCTCCGGGTATGAAGGGAATGAAAATCATGATGTATATCATGCCTATCATGTTCCTCGGACTGTTTAATAGCTACTCCGCAGGTCTGAGCTATTACTATATGCTCATCAATATTATTACATTCCTGCAGATGTACCTCTTCAGAGTATTCCTTGACGATAAGAAACTTCGTAAGAAAATCGAACTCGCAAAGCAGAAACCTGTGAAAAAATCCTCCTTCCAGAAGAGACTTGAGGAGATGCAACGCCAACAGCAGCAGATGCTTAGACAACAACAGCAACAGCAGAAAAATTCAAAGAAATAGTTATAATAAATAAATTTACAATAATATGAAAAAGACTCTTATTTCAACTTTGTTTTCAATCATGTTACTCTCCCTTTTCTTTTCAGGATGTAAGAAGAAAAACGTGGATGGTGATATTGTTGTCCCTGAAGAAACTAAACCGTATTCATTCATCAAGATCAATGGCGATGAATATGTCTTCGAGAATTATTTATGTATGTATTCTTCCCTTGCCGGTAAATACCGTGTGACAAGAGAACTTTCGAATGATAATGTGTTGTTTAAACTTGTAGCGAAAAATCAAGATGGCTCAAATATTACAGGAGCGACACTTGTTACTGATTCTGAGAACATTACAATGACAATCAAATTCCTTGATGTAAATTATAATGTACAGCCACAAACGGAATTAAAGGTGTATCAAGACAGTCCAGTAGTATTCTATGCCACATCATCCGGCATTGCTGTTTCAGAAGATGCTTCAATGACAATAAACTATGAGTTGGGATATGTCAATTGATATATCCCGGCTTATAGAATTTTGATGGTAAGTAGGCTTTCAAAAGATGTTTCCGGAGAGGATATTTATCATTGGCTATATGTGTTCGGGCAAATCCTCGATTTCGAGAAAGCTCGCAAGTCGTTTGGGATACAATTCGTTCGATACCGATGATTTGTTTGAGGAGAAGTATCATGTAAGTGTCAATGATTTTTTTGAGAAGTACGGTGAGGACTATTTCCGAAAGTTCGAGGCCGAGATATTGAGAAAGACAGGGGACCTTCGTAAGGTGGTGATTTCCACTGGGGGAGGCACCCCTTGTTATTATGATAATATGAAGTGGATGAAGGACAACGGCATGACGGTCTTCATCAAGGTGAGTCCAACAACAGCATACAACAGGCTCGTGACGGCAAAAAGGAAACGCCCTCTCGTGAACGGGAAGACAAGCGAGGAACTGATGCGCTATATAGAAACGCATTATGGCTCAAGGCTGCCGTACTACGAACAGGCAGAGTTAACAGTCAAGGGAGAGAACTTCAATATTGAAAAACTACTCGAAATACTGGATGCTTAGTTTTTTTATTTTTTCATTATACCATATCAAAATATTTGTAACTTTGTGGCCACTTAATAAAAATAATCGAAAACAGTAACAAAAATTTGCTTTATGAGAAAGGTAATGATTCTTTTTTTTGCTTTAGTCATGATGTTTCCGACTTTTGCCCAGACAGAAAAGACAATTAAGCGGAAAGTGGCTATTGGAAGGTTCTCTAATGAGACACAGTATGGAAAGGGTGCGTTTTATAATAAGGAAAACGACCCAATGCGTAAGCAGGCTCTTGATATCTTGTCGGACAAGCTGCAGCAGTCAGGGAAATTCATCCTTCTTGAGCGCGAAGACCTTGATTTGCTTGTAAATGAGTCGGGAGATGAGATGCAGAAAGTCGGAGCGGACTATCTTATCCTTGGTTCAATCACCGAGTTTGGAAGGAAAAACGAGGGTCAGGAGCAGCTGTTCTCATCAACGAAGACCCAGACTGTTGAGGCTGGCGTCAGCATACGTATTGTAGAGGCCTGCACAGGGCTCGTGATTTATTCCGGACATGGGACGGGAAAGGCTGAAACCACATCAAAGGAAACTCTCGGACTTGGAGGAAAGGCCGGTTTCGACGCTACTTTGAGCGATAAGGCTATCTCCGCCGCCATCTCACAACTTGTTGAGAATATTATCAATGAGTGTACCGATAAGCCTTGGAGGTCGTTCTTCCTCGATAAACAGGACGACGGATACTTTATCTCTGGTGGAGCATCGCAAGGCCTCGCCGCCGGTGACAAATTCTCGGTCTATAAGAAAGGAAAAACAGTGAAGAACCCACAGACTGGAATGAACGTCGAGCTCCCAGGAACGAAAATCGGTTCTGTGACCATCACCATGACAGTGCCTGCCGATAGACCGGAGAATGAGATTTCTTTATGCTCCTATGAAGGTGATGCTATTGATAATGAGAAGTTTAACGATTATTATATTTTAAATGACTGATTGCTATGAAAAGAATTTCTGCCGTACTACTTATAGTCTTTCTTATGTGCAGCTGCGGAGTGGGTGTGCATTCAATGTCATCTGGCGTGGAACAACAGTCGGCACTGACTTTTATCGCTGACACAAGCCAAAATATCACCGTCATCGTTGACGGCCAGTCTTATTCCTTAAATACAGTAAAACTAAAGAAATACAGGAAAAACCGCCCTATTAAAAAGACTGCAGAAAACACTATTTTCCTGACAACCGGCAAACACGATGTTAAAGTTGTCAAAGACGGAAAAGAACTGTTCTCTAAGATGGTCTTCCTATCTGACGGCGAGACAAAAGCAATAGAACTATGAAGGTGTTCAAACTGACGATATTGCTTCTGCTCCCCATATTTGTTCTGTCGTCATGCTCGTCTGTAAACCTTTACTATTGGGGCGGAAACAAGAACAATACTTCCAAATATGAGGAGATGTCGTATCGTTATTATAGGTCTCATTCTCCTGAATCGCTCTGCGATGTCTTTGTGGTTTATCATGATGTGGTTGAGAACCCCAAGGGTGACCGCATGATGCCGCCTCCGGGATTGTGCGCCGAGTTCGCCTTCCTGCTCGTTGACGAACAGTGCGCCCAGACATTTATGAATAACGCTTCCGATAAACAGAAGAAACAAATCGGCAGAACCGATTTCCTTGAATATGGTGTTGAATTGCTAAAAAAGGAGATGGAGTATTATCCCGAATCAAGACAATTTCTTGAACCTATTCTTAATCGTATCACAAATAAAGAATGAACATGAGAAAAGTTTTTATTGTCTTCTTTTATCTTGTTTTGACAGTATCGCTTTTGTCTTGCGCTTCCTCAAACCTGACAAAAGGTGAACAGTACAATAGGTTTTATGATGAGAAGCCTCTCGTGCTTCTTGTCATGCCTCCTATCAATAACACTACGAAGATTGAGGCGAAAGAGTTGCTCTATACCTCGATATGCCAGCCACTGTCAGAGGCAGGTTACTATGTCATTCCACCTTTCGCCGCAATGGAAGTCTTTAAAAATGAAAGCGCATACGATGCCGAGATGTTTTTGGACTCTCCGCTCGGCGTGTTCAAAGACTATTTCGGAGCCGATGCTGTCATCTTCTCTCAAATTGATGAATGGGAGAAGATTCTTGCTGGTATCCACATTAAAGTGTCGTATCTTGTAAAGTCAACAAAGACTAACGAGGTGTTGTTTGAAAGAAGTTGTGACTTGGTTGTGGATATGACGGTTAACAGCAGTGGCTCTATTTTAGGGATGGTGATGGAGATGGCTGCTGCCACACTCGAAGCCGCTCTCACCGATGAGATTGTCGCTGCACGAATAGCTAATGAGGCGGTTTTCTCCGACTTGCCTTTGGGTAAGTATCATCCGAGATATTTGCAAGATATCAATGATAAAGCAAAAGCAAAAGACATCGTCTCAACAATTCATCGATAGGGATTATTTCTTCTTCAGATTATCTAATAATAGTGGGTGTTGATTGTAAAATATTGATACCCACTGTTTTGTATTCTTTCCTGAATTAATTCAAATTAGGATTGTGGAAAATGGGCGATAAGCGTTGCTGTTTAGAGGCCGCATGATAATGTTATGTTCAAGAATAATCCTTGTCTGGGAAACGAAAATCCCTTTTATCGTTTTCCTTAAACCATAATACATTCAATGCTGACGAAAAAAAAGACCTCCTCAAATGAGTGAGGAGGCAGAATATATATGGCCGTTGTTAAGCCGAATGTTATCTGAGTTTAAGAGAGGCAATGTTCTCAACATGTTGTGTGTGTGGGAACATATCTACCGGTTGAACCGCAACAACCTCATACAAGTCGTTAAGTAGTTGTAGGTCACGGGCTTGTGTTGCTGGGTTGCAGCTGATGTAAATTATCTTCTTAGCCTTTATTTTCTTTAACTGTTCAATGACTTTGTCTGCCATTCCAGCGCGAGGAGGGTCGGTGACAATAATGTCGGGGGTTCCGTTTTCAACGATGAAGGCGTCGTCAAGCACTTTGGCCATGTCGCCGGCATAGAATGTTGCATTGTCAATATTATTTATTTGAGCGTTAATTCTTGCGTCGGCGATGGCTTCCTCAACATATTCTATACCAACGACTTTCTTTACGAAGCGAGAGAAATAAAGGGCGATAGTGCCTGTCCCGGTGTAAAGGTCGTACATCAGCTCGTCACCACTGACGTCAGCGAGGTCGAAAGCAGCCTTATATAGTCTTTCTGCTTGATATACATTTGTTTGGAAGAAAGATACCGGTCCAACACGGAAGCTCAGGTCTTCAAATCCAATGCGTGGCGAGTTCATCGTCTCAATAAGGTAAGGGTCACCTTTCAGGCATTCAAAAGGAAGGTCGGAGATTGTGTCGTTGAATTTTGGGTTGATAACCAACATTATAGATATTATTTGAGGGAACTTCTCCGATAAGGCGGGAATCAGTTCGTTACGTACAATGGAGTTCTCTTCGTTAATGATGATTATAACCATGAACTCGCCTTTGCCGTTACATCTCACAATAACGTTGCGCATCGTACCTTGGTGAGCGCGAACATTATGGTATGACAATCCCTTTGCCATTGTGAAATCCTTGATAAACAGCCTTATCTCGTTTGAAGGCTCTGCCTGCAGATAACAATGTTCAATATCAATCACCCTATCGAAAAGCCCCGGAAGATGGTAGCCGAAACCCTTGCACTGCTCTTCAGTATAGGTGCCAGCGGGAGCGCCGTCAGTAAGCCATTTGCGGTTCGAGAAACTATATTCCACCTTGTTCCTGTAATAATATTGCTTCTCGCACCCAAGTATCGGAGTTATCTCAGGATACTCTATCTTCGCTATTCTGTCGAGATTGTCTTTTACTTGTTTCTGTTTGTAATACAGCTGCCATTGATAGTCAAGATGTTGCCATTTGCATCCACCGCAAAGCCCGAAGTGTTGGCAGACAGGTTTTACACGTTTGTCCGATTCTTTTACTATATTGACAATCTTTCCGTCAAAACAGTTCGATTTTTTCTTAAAAACTTGAATATCAACGATGTCGCCCGGAGCACCAAATGGAATGAACACCACTTTCTCTTCAGGTTTTGCGATGCTCATCCCTTCAGAGCCGGCATCAATAATTTCAACATTGTTAATAAATTGAGGTTGTTTTATTTTTTTCATGGCGCAAAATTACAAAACATTTTACTACCTTTGCAAAAAATATATACTATTTATGAAAATACCGACTATAAAGGATATCCGTGGTGCTGATGCTTATACTATTGAGAATGAGCCTGTTAGTTCTATCGACCTCATGGAGCGTGCTTCTTGTGGGTTGATGGCGTGGCTGTTGCCTCGAATAGAGAAGGCGCATAATCCGATAAAGATTTTCTGTGGAATGGGCAATAATGGGGGCGACGGCCTCGCCTTGTCTCGGCTGCTTTTCGGTAAAGGAGTGGCTTCCGTTGTGTTTATTGTGCATAATGGCAAGAATTTCAGTGCTGACTGCGAGAAGAATCTTGTACGATTAAAAAATGAGACAAATGTTCAGATTCGTGATATTGAGTCGAAGGAGGATTTTCCGGAGATAAGTGATGATGATATTGTCATTGATGCCATTGTCGGCTCCGGATTGACGCGTCCTCTTGAAGGCCTTGTCGCTGATTTAGTTGCTCATCTTAATGATAATGAATCGATTAGAATAGCAATAGATATTGCCTCCGGCTTAAATGCTGACTTGCCGTGGACTCTTTTCTGCAAAGATGGTGCTCCTAAGATAGTAAATGCCGATTACACCTTGAGCATGCAGTTCCCGAAGATGGCGTTTATGTTTGTGGAGAACGATATGTTTGTTGGAAAATGGGAGGTCATTGATATTAATATTCATCAAGACTATATAGAAAATATTGAAACAGACAACTTCTTCACCACCGACGATGTCGTCCGGCCATTGATTCACAGGAGGGGAAAGCATTCACATAAAGGCACTTTCGGTCATGCGTTGCTCATGGCGGGCTCTGAGGGGAAGACAGGCGCTGTGCTTCTCTCGGCCGAATCGTGTCTTCGTTCCGGGGTGGGGTTGCTTACGGTTCATCTTCCAAAGGTCGCTGCTCTGCCTTTGCAGGTTTATCTCCCAGAAGCGATGATGAGTGTTGACAAGTCGGAGAAGGTGGTGTCGCAAATCCCTGACCTTGCTCCATATTCTGCTATAGGTGTCGGGCCTGGGCTTGGGAAAGACGAGGAGACAAGAGTGGCTGTGATACGCCTGCTCCAAGAAGTGAGACAGCCTCTCGTGATGGATGCCGATGCCTTGAATATTATTTCGGAGGACAAGACATTGCTTTCTTTCCTTCCTCCAAACACTATTCTGACGCCTCATATCAAAGAGTTCGAGCGTCTTTTTGGAAAGACGGAAAACTCTATGCAGCGTGTGGAACTACAACGGTCAATGTCAATAAAATATAAGATAATCATCGTGTTAAAGGGAGCGAACACCTCGGTCACTATGCCTAATGGAGCATGTTTCTTCAACTCCACGGGCAATGCAGGCATGGCAACAGCTGGAAGCGGCGATGTGCTGACAGGAATGATATTGTCGCTTCTTGCACAGCGTTATCTGCCGGAGGAAGCCGCTGTGTTGTCGGTGTTTTTACATGGTAGGGCAGGGGATATTGCTGCGTCCGAAAATGGAATGGAGTCGTTGATAGCGAGCGACATCTCAAAAAATATTGGGAAGGCGTTTGTAGAGACCGCCGGAAGATGATGCTTCTCCTTCAACTATTGTTGAGTCTTCTCTCGTTAGAGAGCACTCTTTCTTATGCCATGTCGGTCTTGTCAATATTTGAATCATCTTCAACCCGAAGGTTATCAATGATGAATTTCTGCCTCTGGTCAGTGTTTTTCCCCATATAATATTTCAATAGGTCTGGGATAGTCATGTCGTGGCGCAGGATTATTGGTTCGAGGCGCATGTTAGGGCCGATGAAATAGCTGAACTCGTCAGGGGAGATTTCTCCAAGACCTTTGAACCGGGTGATTTCAGGCTTTGAACCTAACGACTTTATTGCGTTGATACGTTCCTCGTCGGAATAGCAGTATATTGTCTGTTTCTTGTTGCGCACACGGAACAGCGGGGTCTGGAGGATATAGACATGTCCGCTTCTCACCACGTCGGGATAGAACTGTAGGAAGAAGGTTAGCATGAGCAGTCTTATGTGCATGCCGTCAACATCAGCATCGGTGGCGATGACAATGTTGTTATATCTTAGGTTCTCGATAGATTCATCAATGTTAAGTGCGGCTTGAAGAAGGTTGAACTCCTCATTCTCATAGACAATCTTTTTTGATAATCCGTAGCAGTTCAGCGGTTTTCCTCTCAGGCTGAACACTGCCTGTGTCTGTGCGTCGCGGCTCTTGGTGATGCTCCCGGAGGCCGAGTCACCCTCGGTAATGAACAGTGTTGATTCGAGACGTTTCTCCTGATTTGTGTTATAGTGTACCCTGCAGTCGCGAAGCTTCCTGTTGTTGAGGCTCACTTTCTTAGCACTTTCTCTGGCAAGTTTCTTGATGTTGGCCATGCCTTTGCGCTCTTTCTCGTTCTGTATGATCTTTCTCATCAGAGCCTCGGCAACATCGCTGTTCATGTGCAGGAATTTGTCGAAGTGGCGTTTGATGATGTCGGTGATGTATGTCCTTATCGTGACTTTGCTCTCCTCGTCCATATAGTTTGAAGAGAATTTCGTCTTTGTCTGCCCCTCGTATTCGGGGTTCATCACCTTTATTGACAATGCGGCGATGAAAGAGCTCCTGATGTCGGAGGTCTCATACTCTTTGTTATAATATTCCCTGATGGTCTTTGCAATGGCGTCGCGGAACACGTTAAGGTGAGTGCCTCCGAGTGGGTTGTACTGTCCGTTGGCGAAGGAGAAGTACTCTTCGTTAGATGTAAGGTTTGAATGTGTGAAGGCGCATTCGAAATCGCCTTCCTTGATATGGATGATAGGGTAGGCGCATGTCTCTGTTTTCCCAATCTTCCTCTCTAAAAGGTCGAGAAGTCCGTTCTTAGCCTGATATTTCTGTCCGTTCAATATCAATGATAGGCCGCTGTTTAGAAACGCGTAGTTCCAGACCATGTCGTCAACATACTCCAATAGGAAGTGGTAGTTTCCGAAAAGCTCGGTGTCAGGGACGAATGTTATCTCTGTGCCGTTTTTCTGGTCTGTCGGCAAAAGTTCCGACTCATATTGTAGGACGCCTTTTGAGAACTCCACAATCTTTGTCTTGTTGTCGCGGTACGACTGTGCTTTGAAATATGATGACGCGGCGTTGGCTGCCTTGGCACCTACACCGTTTAATCCCACCGACTTCTTGAATGCCCCTGTGTTATATTTTCCTCCCGTGTTAATCTCTCCAACGCAATCCCTCAGCTTGGCGAGCGGTATGCCTCTGCCGTAGTCGCGAACATGTACCCGCCCGTCGTTGATGTCAATCTCAATGACCTTGCCGTATCCCATCACGAACTCGTCAATACAGTTGTCAACAATCTCCTTGAGAAGTATGTAAATGCCGTCGTCATGCGCGGAACCGTCGCCAGCCTTGCCGATGTACATCCCTAATCGTTTCCTGATATGCTCGTTCCAAGAGAGGTGCTGTATCGAATCATCATCGTATTTCGATTCTGAAACAGATATGGAAAAATCTAACTCGTTGCTTTCTAATAGGTTGTTGTCGTTGTAGTCGTCAGCCATTCTTATTAATTCTTTCTGCAAAGATACTAATTTTATTCCAAAGAACGCAAAATTATCCTTCTGTAATTTTTATCTTCTGACTACTTTTTAAGATGAATATAGATCAGATTTCGTGAAAATCAGCCTTGTGAATAATTTGAACTTCTTTCTTTTGCGACTAAAATGGAGTGCTTGTTGGTGGCTTTATCCTTTTCTTGATAATTTGTCCTTGAACGAGATGATGATGTCTTTGAACACAGCTACATCCTCTTTTGAAATCGCCAATTCCTTAGATGAGACTCCTGTCACTCTCTTGAATACAATCCATTGGTAAATTATTGTGGCAAAATGAGTTAGCGAGGCGGATATTCCTGCCCCTACCATTCCGTACAGCGGGATTAATATATATAGCGATGGGATAGTGACTGCCAGACCGACTATCGCCCCATAAAGGTTATGCTTCGGCATGTCGATGCCTGAGAAGAAATGGCAGAAGATGGTGTTCGCCGTCAAGAAGATGATGCCCGGTGCAAGAGCTATTATCACTACTTTCATTTCTGCAAAACTCTCGGTGAAGATGAATGAGTAGAAGTCTGTTGGTAGAAGGCAAAGCACTAATATACAGGCTGTTGTGAGAAGCACTCCCACCTTTAGCAGTTGCATCGTGAGCTTGGCGGCCTCTCCCTTGTCGGAAAGATTGCTTATCTTTGAGAACTGTACCAGCGCGATGCTCTGTCCTATCAGCTTGGGAGCCTCCGAGACCTGTGTCGAGGAATTATACACCCCAACTTTTGCATCTCCTCCAAAACTCTTGATAATCAAAAAACTGAGTCTCTTGTTTAATGTGGATACCAATGTTGACAGCTGTATTATCGCACCAAAACGGAACATCTCCTTCACCGTTGACCTTATCGGTTCCTTACCCTTGTCGTTGATGTATTGCCAGATCTGTGTGAATCCGCTTAGGCACGCCACGCTGTATCCTGTGAGAAGGGAATAGATGAACGCCCTCTCGTCACGTAAGTCGAAAATGAAGATATATGCCAACATCGACAAGAATTGCGTCATGAACTGAATGATGTACAACACGTTCTGTGCGCCGACACGCTCTTTGCCAAGCAAAATGTTCATGTTGAAGTTGTGAAGGCTGTAAACCATGACGAGTATCAGTACCAATGTCTCGTATCCTATAGGAATGAATTTGTGAAGCGTTTCAGGGAAATAGCTCATCATCAGGAGTATTACCGAGGCGTACAGCACCCCGACAAAGGCGGTCCAGCCGTAAGATATTTTCAGGAGGGTGGAGAATGACTTCCGTGGGGTGAAGAAGATGAGGCCGCTGCCGGAAAGGAACTCTGTCCCGATGAGCAAGAGTGACACATCGAGAAGCACCGTGCCGCATATTCCCCACGCCTCGTCGCCAAGGAATTGTGCGCCTAACCATAGCGTCATGAACCCTATGACTGATTGTAACGCCTTCGTCCCGAATGTCCCGAAAATCTTCTTTATCATAGTCGCTGTCTTAATTGCTGGATGAATCCTTCGATGGTGAATGTGAAACGCTTGGCATCGAAGACGGTGATGTGCTTGTCCCCGTTGATGGTGTGTATCCCCTTGTTGTACTTGCTGTTACGCAAAGGCTTTATCTCCATTATCTCTTTCTCTTCATAATAGTCCTCCGAGATGGCGGTTATCTCGTTCAGAATGATGGACTGTCCATAATGCTCGGTGCTGTTTTGCGCCGGACGTATTATCCTGCCGTTCATCTCGAATATCCTGCCTCCTTGCCTTGAGTTCCTGCAGTCAATCTTCACGGGGTTGAGTGGGTGTGGCTTATAAGGCCCTCGCATGTCGTCTGCCACATATATCATAAGGTGTGTGTGCGAATGCTGTTTTGGTGTGAGGAAAAGATACCATTGCCCGCCTTGGTTGTACAATGCGGCATCGACAAAGGCATCTCCGATGAGCAGGTCGCTGTCGTGCTGCAACGAAAGTCTGTCTTCATCAAAACGATACAGCGTTACTTTCCTCGTTTTATTCGCCTCCGGCATACAGTATATCACGCCTTCATGCTCGAAAACGAACGGGAACGAACGGTGCTCGGCGAAGTCACCTATTTTATATAAGGTGTTGAAATGCTCCGACATCTTTGCCACCGCAAGGTCTGCCTTGCCTTTCTTATTTGCAAACCACTCGAAGAAAAGATAGGTGTCTCTTGCTGTGCTAATAACAAATGGGTCAGCGAAGTACTCCTGCCTTCCAACCTTGATATTACTCTTTAACCATTGAATATCAAGACTATCCCTCTTATCGCTGTTGATGAAATCCTCGATGGGGCAAAGACAGTAGCCTACGTTCCAATCCTCTTGTTTGAAAAGGAAACTCAGGTGGAAGACGAGCCTCCTCCAAAGGCATAGCCAGAGGTAGCGCAGCATCTGGATGTTCTTAGGCGGATGAAGGATTGGCGCGTCCGATGTGGATAACTCCGGCTCCAATGTGCCTTTGCTCTTGAGAATCATGCAGGCCTGTAACGGCATCATCTCCGATTGTGTCAACAAGGTGTCAAGATGCTGTTTGTAAGAATGTAAGATGGTGTTAAATTGCAGCCTGCTGATAATCAGTCCTTTGTCAAGCTTGTCGGTGAGTCTCTGTAAGATGACGCCGTTTTTTGGCGTCTTACGCATGAACTCCCAGAATCCGGGAGGCCCGCCACGTACAACGCGTTCGTCGTCATGATGATACGACCATATCCCGTGCCTCGCACAATCCAAAATGTCGCCTCTAACAATGTCGAAGCCGAAGCGCAAGATGAAGTCCAAGCCGTATGACTTGATGGTCTCGATATCACTTTGTTGGAAATAGGTGGAGATACCTTTTTTTATTGGGCGGCACCTTATCACGCTCGCATTCCGGGTCAGACTGCTGATGTCGGCGGGTCTCTTGCTTTCAGGACGGAAGAAATATCGGTTCCAAATCCTAAAAAACACTATCCTGTAAGGATACCTCCTTATTTTGTCCCAGAGCGAGCTATATTCGCAGGGCTCACCCGCATTCTCGATGACTAACGACAGTGTGATGCCGTTATCAGTCAAATGCTTAATGGTCTCATACTGCCAACGCTCTACTGTGTTGCAGTTGACCATGATGCCGAATCGGATGTTTGTCTCTGTGCCTTTCATCGTTTCAAAGCGCAAAAATACTAAAATATTTTATGTTTATGAACCGAGGAAACAATAAATTATCCTATCTTTGCAACTTAAAATTAGTCTGATGAAACTGTCGGTAGTTATTGTCAATTATAATGTGGAGCATTTTTTGGAACAATGCCTTTATTCAGTGCGCAGGGCGATGCAAGGTGTTGAAGGTGAGGTGTTTGTTGTGGATAATAATTCTGTTGACGGTTCTCTGAAGATGCTTGCGGCTAAGTTCCCGGAGGTCAAGGTGATTGCCAACAAGGAGAATGTGGGTTTCGCGAAGGCTAACAATCAGGCGATAAGGCTCTCTAAGGGCGAGTATGTGCTTCTCTTGAATCCTGACACTGTGGTTGAAGACGACACTTTCACAAAGACCATCGCATTCATGGACTCGCATCCTGACGCGGGAGGTCTCGGAGTGAAGATGGTGGACGGCAAGGGGCGTTTCCTGCCTGAGTCGAAACGCGGACTGCCAACACCTATGACGGCGTTCTATAAGATTTTCGGACTGTCGAAACTGTTTCCTCACTCAAGGCGTTTCTCAAAGTATCATCTCGGATACCTTGATGAAGATGAGGTCAATCCCGTTGACATCCTTGCTGGCGCGTTCATGCTTATGCGCCGTGCGACTCTCGATAAGTGCGGGCTCCTCGACGAGACATTCTTCATGTATGGCGAAGACATCGACCTCTCATACAGGATAACGCTCGCGGGATATAAGAACTATTATTTCCCGGAGACGAGGATAATACATTATAAAGGTGAGAGCACCAAGAAGACAAGCGTCAACTATGTCCTTGTGTTCTATAAGGCTATGGAGATTTTCGCTAAGAAGCATTTCGGGCAGAAACGTGCGCGCCTGTTCTCCTTCGTGATAAACTTCGCGATATATTTCAGGGCTTTCCTCGCACTTGTGTCGCAGTTCATCGGGAAGATTTACATGCCGCTTCTTGACGCTGTCATCGGTTATACTGGGCTCGCCACCATAAGCTATCTTTGGGGCAACCTCACTGTTTATCAAGGCTCCGGCTCCTATCCTCTGTTCCCGTTGTTCACCCTTATCCTTCCCGGCTATCTGCTGATATGGCTGCTTTCGTCTTTCTTTACAGGCGGATACGACAAACCATATAGAATCGCGCCAGCCTTGTCGGGCATTATCCTTGGCACCGTGATGGTCCTTGTCCTTTACGCGCTGCTGCCTATAGACCTGCGTGTGTCAAGGGCTATCATTCTTTTCGGAATGCTCTGGATGTCACTGCAGATGACAGCCACCCGCGCTATCGCCTACTGGCTGCGCCTCGCTGACTTCCAATACGGTAGGAATGCCGTGAAACGTTTCCTCGTGATAGGCGGAGTGGAAGAGACACGACGCGTGGAACAGCTGCTGAAAAGCACTTCTATTAAACCTGACTTTATCGGACTCGTTTATCCAAGTAACGACTTCGCTCTTCCCGATAACTATCTCGGTAACCTCTGCCAAGTGCCGGATATCATCAATATCTACAAGATTACTGAGATTATCTTCTGCTCAAAGGACATCTCTCATAGCGAAATCATTGACAAGATGGTGGAGTGGAAGGCAAGCAAACTCGATTATAAGATAGCTCCCGTTGACACCCTCTCTATTATTGGAAGTAACTCCATTAATACAAGGGGAGACCTCTATACTATTGATATTAAGACGATTAACACGGCTCCTAACAGAAGGAAAAAACGTCTCTTCGACTTCTTCGTCTCCTTGTCAGGAATTTTGTTCTGGCTCTTCGCCGCCGTCATTATCAATAAACCCGTCCGCTTCCTCAGCGACTGCTTCAAGGTGCTGCTCGGCGGCTACTCTTGGGTCGGTTACTGCGAAACTCAACGTCATGAGGTCAAACTGCCGGAGATTAAAAAAGGTATTTATAATCCGTCATCCATCGTCGAGGAGGCTCTCGATGACGACGCACGCGAACAACTTAACATCATGTATGCAAGAGATTATACTGTGCATAAGGATATTAATATCCTCTATAGGAAACTGCTGAAACGATGATTTTTTTTGTATTGAAACATATTAACTTTTTAATTAGATGTTAACCAGAAGATTTTTGAGAATCAAAGTGTTACAGGCACTTTACGCTTATTTTGAATCGGGCGAGCAAGTCATCGCCAACGGAATGAAAGAACTATTGGAAAGCATTGATAAACTGCATGAGCTCTTTGTATGGCAACTGTCGTTCCTCGTTGAGACAAAACGTTTTGCAGAGAATAAAATCTCTGACAAGAAGAACAAATTCCTCCCAACAGAAGAGGACCTTAACCCGAATATGCGCTACGTCAATAACAGGGTGATTGCCGCTATTGAGAATAATAAGGATTTCTGCAGGACTGAAGCCGCGCTGAAGATAAACTGGGGCGACAGCCAAGACGTGGTCAAGAACTACTATAATATCATGATAAAGTCTAAAGAATATGATGCTTATATGAACGCTAAGACTGACAGCTTCGGACAAGATAAGAAGTTCATCGTTGACATGCTCACATCATATTTCTCTGACCTTGAAGTGCTTCAGGACTTCTATGAGGATAAAAGCATATATTTCTGCGATGATTACTACCTCGTCCTATCTCTCTTGATAAAGTTCTTTACAGAAATGAAGAAACTTGACGTTGATGACAAGCTCCCATCTATCTACAAAAGGGACGGCATTGACCCGAATGCTGACGAGGACTTCGTGAAGAACCTCTTCAGGGAGACTATCAATCACGCCGACGAACTCGGAAGACTCGTCGCTGACAATACCAACAACTGGGAGAAAGAACGTATCTGCGTCATGGATATGCTTATTCTGAAGATGGCTCTCGCTGAGCTGCTTTACTTCCCTTTCGTTCCAGTGAAAGTCACTATGAACGAGTATATAGAGATTTCAAAGTATTTCAGCACCCCGAAGAGCAAGGTGTTCGTGAACGGCATCATCGACAGGATTTACAAGAAGCTGTCAGAAGACGGAAAAATAATTAAAAGAGGTATTGGACTGCTCGGTAACTAAAATATTATCCAAAAATATTCGTTAACCCCTAAAATATTATTAAAGTGAAAAAGAGTTATCTGCTGCTTTTTGCGTTGTTTTGTCTGCTGTCTGTTGATATTCAGGGGCAGACTAATAAAGGTGCGTACTCTTTCCTTGATGCGACGAACTCTGCAAGGGTCGCTGCTCTTGGAGGTGTGATGCTCCCTATCGATGATTCTGATATCCAGCTCGGAGTCTTTAACCCTTCCTTGATAAATAATGACTTGCATAACGATATCGCATTGTCGTATGTTAATTACTATGCGGGTATTAACTTTTTCACCGGACAATATTCACGCACCTTCGACAAGATTGGGAGCTATTCTGCCACTCTTCAGTTCCATAGCTACGGCGATTTCAAGTATGCTGACGCTAATGGTGACCTAACCGGCGGCTCGTTCTCTCCCTCCGACTTCTCTTTCACCGTCGGGTGGGGACGCCAGCTCGACCCGCACTGGTCTATTGGCGCCAACGTGAAACTCTGCGGTATCCAGTATGAGTCGTTCAAGACCTTCGCCCTTGCCGCCGATGTCGCAGGAAGCTATAAGAGCAATGACGGCTGGATGTTCTCACTTGTCGCTCGTAATATCGGTTATGAGCTGTACTCAAATTTTGAGGGAAGTCGTAACAAACTTCCTTTCAAGATGACCGCCGGAGTAGCTAAACGCCTCGAACACTTGCCATTCCTCTTCTCTATCATGTATGATAATATTCAGAAATGGGACCTCACCTTTGACGACCCCCTCGACCTGAATAACAACACCGACCCGATAACGGGGGAGAAGAGGTCTAAATCCAAAATAGCACAGTTCGGGGATAACCTTATGAGGCATATCGTCCTCGGCGGCGAGCTGTATATAGGCAAAAACCTCGTCCTGCGCGTGGCATGTAACTACGGCGAACGACAGAATATGATGACGCCAACAAGAAAAGGACTCTGCGGCTTCTCTTACGGCTTCGGACTGAAGATTTGGAGACTGAGAATCGACTACTCACGCTCCGAAATGCATATCTTCGGCTCCCCAAACTACATTACTGTGTCAACAAATATTAACCGCCTGCTGAATAACTCTTTCTAATGTTCCTGCAAGAATTAAAGTTGACTAACTTCAAAAACTGCCAGTCCGCTGACCTGTTTTTCTCGGAGAAGATAAACTGTTTCGTGGGCCTTAACGGCGCAGGAAAAACCAATATCCTCGACTCTATTTATTATCTCGCGTTCTGCAAGAGCTATTTCACCGTTTCCGACAAACAGAACATCTGTCATGGCAACGACTTCTTCGCTATTCACGGCGATTTCGTATCAGACCATGACGAGACAATGACCATTTCTTGCGTCCAGAGAGAGAGCTCTAAAAAGTCGTTCAAATGTAATAAGAAAGAGTACGAGCGTCTTGCCGACCATATAGGAAAGATACCTCTCGTGATGATTTCCCCTTATGACCGCGACCTGATTAATGGAGGAAGCGAGCTGAGACGTAAGTTCGTTGATGGCGTTATCTCACAGTTCGATGCCGTGTATCTCGGTAACCTGCTGAATTACAACAAGACTCTGCTCCAAAGGAACACCCTGCTGAAGTCTTTCGCCGAGAACCGCTGTTTCGACTCCGACCTGCTATCCCTCTGGGACGAGCAACTCGTGAAATACGCCGCCCCTGTGTTTGAAAGAAGAAGGGAGTTCGTGGCCGAATTTCTGCCTGTTTTCCAGAGATATTACGATATAGTCTCCGGCACCTCCGAAATGGTTGATATCTCTTACGAGAGCTCTTTGCATAACAAGCCGCTCGAAGCACTACTCTTAGAGAATAGAGATAAGGACAAGTTTAGCACCTATACCAACGCCGGCATACATAAAGACGACTTTATCTTCAATATCGACTCCCACCAAGTGAAACGATACGGCTCTCAAGGCCAACAGAAGTCGTTCGTCGTCGCAATAAAACTCGCACAGTTTGAGTTTTTTTATAATAAGATTGGCTTCAAGCCTATTCTCCTGCTCGATGACGTGTTCGACAAATTAGATGACAACAGGGTGGCCCAACTCGTCAAACTTGTAGGAAACGAACATTTCGGACAGGTGTTTATCTCTGACACTCAAAGGCAGAGGATACAGTTCCTGCTCGATAATATTGAAGGAAAACATAAGATTTTTAACGTGAATCATGGAGTGGTAAACGAAGATGAATGACCCTAATATTTCTACTTTGGCAGAGCTGATAAAAGCGTTCTATCATGAAAATAACAGGGATAACGCTATTGTGGAGCAGATTATCATCGACTCTTGGAGAACTGTTGTCGGTGATTTCGTCGCATCTCATACCCTGAAGCTGAACATCAGGAACAACGTGCTTTTCGTGAAAGTCGATGCCGATTCCCTGAGGAATGAGCTGCTTTTCGCTAAATCTCTTCTGATGGAAAAACTGAATATGAGGGCTGGAGATGAAATTTTAAAAGATATTGTTATAACGTAAAATAATTTTTTTTATTTTTGCAACGCTTTAGCCCAAAATAGGCTGATAGAATTAACATTTATAATAATTTAGAAGTTTGGTATATGATTAACTCACAAGACATTAAAATCGGAAGCTGCATTAGAATGGATGGTAAATTGTATTTCTGCGTTGACTTCCAACATGTTAAGCCAGGAAAAGGAAATACAATTATGCGTATTAAGTTGAAAAGTGTAGTTGATGGTCGTACCCTTGAACGTCGTTTCGACATTGGTGAAAAACTTGAAGATGTACGCGTTGAACACCGCCAATATCAGTTCCTTTACAAAGAAGGTGAAGATTTCATCTTTATGAATCAGGAAGATTTCGAGCAGATTCCGCTTATGAAGGACCTTATCACTGGCGTTGATTTCCTTAAAGAAAGTGATATTTGTGATGTCGTTTTCGACACATCAACAGACACTGTGCTTTATGCAGAACTTCCTGTCAAGACTGTTCTCGAAGTTACCTATACTGAGCCAGGGGAAAAAGGAAATACCGCAACAAACGCAATGAAGGAGGCAACCCTTGAGACTGGCGCAAAAATCAGAGTCCCTCTGTTCATTAATACAGGTGATAAGGTTAGAGTGGATACACGTACAGGCGAATACGCTGAGAGAGTAAGAGAATAATTAGCAATATGAGAATAGAGCCAAACACGACATTAAAATGTGTCGCCGATTTCATCGGTGCTAAAAAGATGATCGGATCCCCCGACTTCATCATCTCCGGACTGAACGAGATTCATGAGGTTGAACCGGGCGACATCACCTTTGTTGATCACCCAAAATACTATAGTAAAGCCTTGAACTCGGCAGCGACAACGATCATTATTAACACCGATCAAGTTGATTGTCCTGATGGTAAGGCTCTTCTTGTTCATGACTGTCCTTTTGACGCTTTTAACAAACTGATATTGTCATACCGCAAGTTCGAACCATCTCATTCAATGGTCAGCCCTAAAGCAGAAATAGGTGAGGGTACTATTATTGAACCGGGAGCCTTCGTCGCCGACCATGTGAAAATAGGTAAGAACTGCATTATTCACGCTAACGTGTCAATCAATAACCATGTTGTAATTGGTGATAACGTCATTATTCAAAGTGGTTCCGTCATCGGTGGTGACGCATGCTACTTCCAACGCCGTAAAGAAGGCTTCGTGAAGTTTGAGTCCTGCGGCCGCGTGGTGATTGAGGACGATGTGGAAATAGGTGCCCTCTGCGCTATCGACCTCGGCGTCACAAGCGATACTATTATTGGTAAAGGCACTAAAACAGATAACCATGTACAAGTAGGACACGATGCCAAAATTGGAAAGTATTGTTTCCTTGGCGCTCATAGTGCTGTCGGCGGTGTCACTAAGGTTATGGATAACGTCTCTATCTGGTCTATGTCTGCCGTTAATAAAGACCTCGTCATAGCCGAAGGTACTACAGTGCTCGCATATTCTGCTATAGATAAGGATACCGAACCCGGCGTTACCTACTTCGGTGTTCCCGGCGATGAGGTGAAGAAAAAATGGAGAGAGATAGCATGCACAAGGATGTTGCCCGATTTAGTTAAGAAACTGTAGAGTATTTCTCATTTAAAATTATTTTTAGTCCATCTCTTTCTGAGGTGGACTTTTTTCAACCCCTGTTTTCCTTGCCCTATTCCCTCCTTATCTCTACAATGTAGTCTTCATGCTCATTGAAACTCCTTGTCGTTTTGTGTGACGTTTGTCCCTTTGTTTTTTAATTCCCCGTTTTTTCTTCTTGACTCGTACCTTGCGTCATATAATATCTTTGCGGCTTCTAAACATTACACAATATGAAAAAAGCTATTACATTCTTCATCAGCCAGGCAATAACGCTTTTCGGCTCACAGATTGTGGCGTTCGCCATTATTTGGTATATCACCATTGAGACAAGTTCGGGTTTATGGGTTGCCTTGCTGACCGTCTGTTCCTTTGTGCCACAGTTTCTTTGCTCTTTCCTTGGTGGGGCACTTGCTGACCGCTTCCCAAGGAAATCACTTATTATCGGAGCTGATGCAGCTATCGCTATCTTCACCCTCGCCCTTGTTCTGATGATGCCTCTTTTTCCTAATGGCTCTTCCTTTAGGATAGCCCTGCTTGTTATAGCTGCCCTTCGCTCTGCCGCGGCCGGTATCCAGACTCCAGCCGTGAACTCGGCAATACCTCTTATAGTCTCTCCGGAAAAGCTGATGAGAGCCAACGGCATTAATTCTACTTTGCAGTCGATAGCCAATTTCGCGGCACCCGCTGCAGCCGGCGCTGTGATGAGTCTCTCTAACTTGCAATGGGCTTTGTGTATTGACATTGTGACGGCAGCCATCGGAATATCATTGCTTTGTTTCATCAACATACTTTCTTCAAAAGATGAAAATCAGGGAACAAGGAAGGAAGGTTTGTTTTCCGATATTGTTGGCGGCGTCAGTTATGCAGTAAAAACTAAGATGGTTGGTGGTCTGTTATTATTGTTCGGTATCTTCATTTTTCTCTCTATTCCTGCAGGATTTCTTGCAAACCTTTTTGTCGCAAGGAGTTTTGGAGACTCATACTCTAACCTGATGTTAGTAGAGGTCGTTGGTTTTGCCGGAATGTTGGTTGGTGGACTTATTATGGGTTCTTGGGGTGGTTTCAAGGATAGGTTTAAGACACTTCTCTTCTCGGCACTTCTCTTTGGCTTTTGTGGAGTATTAATGGGTTTGTCGAAAGGCTTCGTGGCTTATCTGATAATGATGCTGCTTTATGGTATTCCTCTTACTGCTTTCCAGACCGCTACCACAACAATACTTCAAGAAAATGTTGACACCATGTTGCAGGGAAGAGTGTTCGGGCTTCTGAACTCAATGTTTTCGGGCTTCCTCCCCATTGGAATGGCTGTCTTTGGTCCTATGGCAGATGTCGTTTCGCTACGTTTGTTGATTGTTGTCAGCAATATATCAATAATAATAGTCTGTTCCGTCGTTATTCCGTACATAAGTAAAAGGTCGGTTTCTGTAAGTCGATAATAGAGGTTTGACTCATAACATTATAGAAATTGCATTCATTGTGTTTAAAATCTAATGAAGATGATTCTGCGACATAGAATGCTATAAAAAAAGAGTCCATGGTAAAAATCCGGACTCTTTTATGTTTGTGATAGAATGATATTGTAGTTATCTATAAGTTTTGTGTCGATTATAATGCTGATTTAGCTTTATTCTTCATATCGTCGGCGAAAGCAACAAACTCAGACACATTCATTTCTTTAACGAAAATCAGTCCGTGAGTTGAGCGAATCAGAGGTGACTCATGTTCGTAGAAGTAATTCTTACCTAACACTAATTGAATGTCTTTCAACTGTTTGACCCAAATACTTTCTGCGAGTTCGCTGAAGGAGCCGTCGAACTCTGGGCTTGGGTATTCGGCTTTCACTTGGGTGAGATAGCTTGAGGCGAAAGATTTCTCTATCACGGCGAAGGCGTTCAATGACACGGGAATGTAAGTGGTGGCTTCGACGGGATGGAATTTGTTCCATACGTTTCTATAACCAATAATCTTCAAGTTGCTAAGGTCTTCTTCCTGATTCCAAGCTATCACAGCGGCGGCTATTGCTTGAAGGACTTTATAATGAGTGTCAGGACCACTGCCTTCCGGGTCGATGACAACGCTGATGACAGTAGGTTTTATCTCACGTAATTGTTTTAATATTGGAAGCACATCGCGTTCAAAATCAGGACCTTGGGAGAAGAGACCACTTTGATAGAAACCTAATCGCATGTGATGGATGTTTTTGACTTGAGTGCCTGTGTAAGCCCACACGAGCTCTTCTTCAAACTCCCTTATCATTCCTTTGAGTTTCTGAATGTTAGGTGTGTTCCGCTCTCCATCATAGCAGTTCTTTAATATTTCAATCTGTTCGGAGATGACAGCTTTCAGTTCTGTCTCGTTTTTTATTCCCCAAATGCCAACCATGTCGCGTATTACCCTGTGGCAGAATCCTCTCCTCATCTCGTCACTGTTCTTTCTTGCCACATTGTCGAGATAATGGTAAACGTCTTTGTCGTACTTTAATCTATATCCGTTCTCGAAGAAGTCTTCATATTTTAACATTTGTATCTCACCATTCTCAATAAGTTTTAGTGAGTCTTCAAGAGCTTCCTCCATGAACCCGTTCGTTACGGAGTTAAATCCAGATGTCATAATTGCAAAATGAACATTGTTGGAGATGTCGCGCAACTGTCTGTTGTTCAAAGGCATAATGCCGAGCATGATGTCATCGTGGTGTGGTCCCGTGTTGTAAATGACTTGGTTTTGGGGAGCAATCATGCCTTTTAACAACTTCTCTTCCACGGTTTTTATTACATCTTTTACAGTGTCGAGGCTGACGTTTGGAATGTTTCTGCACCTTTTATCGTTAAGAAGGTCTTCGATTGTGAGACGATGAGCGTATTTGTTGATTTTTTTACACAACCCTATAATGGCGCGTTGTGTCTTATCGAAATTCCAATCGCCTGATTCATAATACTTTGTTAGCGTATCGTTTAGTCTGCATGCTGCTCCTTCGGTAATATAGAACTTACAGTTCTTATAGCCAATCAACGATGTACCGGGGTATAATGATGTCCTTTCTGACTCTAACGTGTTTTTGACAATCTGTGCGTTTGACTCTCCAGAAGCATATACGATAGCTGTTACATCAGGATTGTAAGTGATGGTTTTCAAACCTATTGTTATCACAAGACGGTTTTTTGACACGTCAATGCCACCTAAATCAGATGCGGTGTCAGCTTGAGTGGCGAAGTTCGTCTTTATCAGCTGTGTGCTTGAAAATAAACTTGTTCCACTGATATTCAATGCGATACGTCCGTCACTGCCTATAGGACTCATAAAGAACCCAATGCCGCCTAACGCTTGAATCTTCTCCTCATAATGCGCACACCAGTCATCAATCATAAAAATAGACTGCTGTTGGATGAACTCGTTGTCGTTCTTAGGCTGACGATACCTTAACTCTAAATCTATCTTGAAGTCAGGAAACACCTCATTGAATGTCTTCCCTTGATACAGCGGTATCTCATCACAATTGATTAGTAACGCCTTATCCCTTTCAAAACCGAATCCTTTGATATAGACATCTTCAACATAATTGTTGATTGAGTTGTGCTGCTTTGGAGATATAGGGTAGAACTCTGACATCTGTACAAAATGAAGTCCTGTAAGGCTTGGCTTCTTAAGCCCGCTTAGACCGTTGTCGCTCAATACTTTCTGTATCTCTTCACTGTCCCAATTGTCTAATATCTTGTGAGTGTATTCAATAAAATATTGTGGAGTCTTACCTGTTGGCAGAGAGATTACTCCTTCAGGGTTTTCTGACACCCATTCTATAAAACGTAATGACATAAGCAATCCAAGTTGTGGCACACTCTCAGTCACAATGTATGGTATCTTGGTGCTTATCTCCTTGTTTCCAGACCTTTCCAGAAACTTCTCCTCGGTTTTTGAAAAATTAATATTCATATTTAAACAAATAAGTTTTGCAAAGTTAATCAAAATGTAAAAATGTGTATCTTTGTGAATAAAAAAATATTATGAAAATCTTAGTTTTTATCATTGTTGTTATACTTCTCTCTCAATGGAGAAAAATGGGTTGTTTTTGGAAGACAATCTTTGTTTTTATTCTTATATATCTGATTTCCAATATTAATAATAAGCCGAGTAAGTCTCCAATATGGTTCGACTGTCCTGCTGAGCGTTGGGAAGAAAGCCTTCCTCTTGGTAATGGCCGCATCGGAATGATGCTATATGGAGGTGTTTTCGAGGAAAAGATTGTCTTGAATGATATTACAATGTGGTCGGGTTCGGTGGCTGATTATTCTAACGACAGCGCACTTGTAGCACTGCCGGAGATTCGCAGACTGCTGCTTGAAGGAAGAAATTACGAGGCACAAAACCTTATGTATGAGAAGTTTACTTGTGGAAATAACGGCTCAAACTATGGCGCCGGAGCTGATGCCACTTACGGCTGCTACCAGATGTTGGCAAATATGCATCTAAAATTCTTTTATAAAGAGAAGGGTAAGAATCATAACAATGTTACCAATTATAGAAGGGAACTTGATATTGATAATGCTGTTGCAAAGACTACTTTTTCGTATGATGGTGTTGATTATGAACGTGAATACTTCACATCTATGAGTGATGATGTCGCTGTTATTCGTCTCTCTGCTGATAAAAACAACTGCATTTCTTTTGAAGCGTGTCTTGATAGGATTGAGAGAGCTTCGTTCAACACTCTTGATGACGCTATAGTAATGACGGGACAACTAAATGATGGCAGGAATGGTGACGATGGCGTGCGTTTTATGTCGAAGTTGATGGTGAAGAAAAAAGGAGGTGACTTGCACTTTGCCGATAATAAGATTGTTGTGAGAAACGCCTCTGAGGTGATGCTTGTCCTTTCCACTTGTACAGATTTCTATGACGATGATTATCAGTCTTTCGTTGATGATAAACTTGAATACGCCATGGGGGTCTCTTGGAATAAGTTATTACGAAATCATGTGAAAAAGTATAAGGATTATTATGATAGGGTAGGGCTGACTCTTGGTGAGGCAAGGAAAGAGGCCTTGACTATTGATGAGCAACTTGAAGATTACCAATATGATGAAGACCCATATCTTGCTGCCCTCTATTTCAATTACGGGAGGTATCTGTTCATCTCTTCAACACGTGCTGGTTGTCTGCCTCCTAATCTTCAAGGGTTGTGGGCTAATACGGTTCAGACTCCTTGGAACGGTGACTACCATATTAATATTAATCTTCAGATGAACCATTGGCTTGCGGAGACTTGTAATCTTCCGGAGTTGACCGAGCCACTCATCAATATGACTAAAGGCATGGTGGAGTCGGGCGAGAAGACGGCAAAGTCCTTCTATGGTGCCGATGGCTGGGTGGCTCACATGATGACAAATCCGTGGTGTTTCACTGCTCCGGGTGAGCATCCTTCGTGGGGTGCAACAAACACTGGTGGGGCGTGGTTGTGCCAGCATCTTTGGAAGCATTATCTGTACTCACTTGATAAAGATTATCTTATAGACATCTATCCTGTTTTGCGAGGTTCAGCACAGTTCTTCCATTCCATGATGATTGAGGAGCCTTCACACGGTTGGCTCGTCACAGCACCTACATCTTCGCCGGAGAACGCCTTCTTCGATGCCCAAGGTCATCACATATATGTATGTATGGGCTCAACGATGGATATACAGATTATTACCGAGTTGTTCCTTAACGTCATTGAGGCAAACCGTATCTTGGGTCTTGATGATGACTTCGCTGACGTGCTATCCTCCGATTTGAAGAGGCTTCCGCCTATGCAGGTGTCTGATGAGGGTTATCTTCAGGAATGGCTTGAAGATTACAAGGAGACTGATGTTCACCATAGACATGTCTCACATCTTTATGGGCTCCATCCCGCAAGCCTAATCACTAAGACAAAGACCCCGGAACTCTTTGAGGCATGCAAGAAGACTTTAGATAGGCGTGGTGACGAGGGCACGGGCTGGTCGAGGGCTTGGAAGATAAACTTCTGGGCAAGGCTGCACGATGGCGACAGGGCTAACCTTTTGCTGAAGAACCTGCTCCAACCGGCTTTCTATGGCGATGCTGTCAGAGCTGGCTCTTATCCAAATATGTTCTGCGCTCACCCTCCTTTCCAGATAGATGGGAACCTCGGTGGTGCCGCCGGAATTGCAGAGATGCTCCTCCAAAGCCATGACGGTTTTATTGATGTGCTTCCTGCACTGCCATCATCATGGAAATCAGGCAGTTTCAAAGGCCTTTGCACAGAAGGCGGTGCCGTGATAGACTGCACTTGGGAAAACGGTATCGTACAATCTTTGAAAGTGTTTTCAAAAACAGGTGGTGACTACCTGATTAATATTCCTTCTGCTGATGAAATGATCTCTGTCTCTCTTAAAAAAGGAAAAAGTAAATCTATTAATTTCTAAATATTATCTTTACTATGCTAAATAAACTCTTATTTGTTATTTTATCTCTTTGCCTCTTGTTATCTTGCTCAAGAGATATTGTAGTTGACGCTTCTTTAGACATCATTCCGAAACCGCATCTATTAGAATTGTCTTCCACTGATGCTGATAATGAAGCATTTGTATTAAATCGTAAGACTGTCATTCTCACTGTTGACAAAACAAATTCTTTTAACGCCTCGTACCTTCAGTCGTATCTGAAAAATATTATTGATGCTGATTTTAATATTGTTGAAAGCGCGTCAAGTGGGTTCGTCTCTCTTAACTTATCCGAAGATATTGACAATGATGAAGGATATAGGCTTGTCGTTGGAAAGAATGGTGTTGAGATTTATGGTAAGACCGAGAAAGGTGTGTTTTATGGTATTCAGACGCTTATCCAGATGTTGCCGTCAAACATTTATGAAAAGTCAAACTCTTCCTTGGTGTCTTCTGTCGTGATACCGTCGTTACTTATTGAAGATGCCCCTCGTTTCTCTTATCGTGGTATGATGCTTGATGTTTCGCGTACTTTTTTTGATAAAGAGTATATGCTAAAGTTCATCGATGCGCTTGCGTATTATAAAGTCAACACTTTACATTGGCATCTCGCTGATGACCAAGGCTGGCGTATCGAGATAAAGAAATATCCTAAACTCACCGAACAAGGAGCGTGGCGAGGTGCTGGCGAGGTGCTAAAACCGGCCTACGGCTCTGGCAATGAGCGTAATGGTGGTTATTATTCACAAGATGATGTTCGTGAAATAGTACAATATGCAGCTGAAAGAAATATTACTATTATCCCAGAAATAGATTTGCCAGGTCATAGTAAGGCGGTGGCAGTAACATATCCTGAAATACTTTGTGATATCAACACTATCAATTACAGCGTGCAGTTAGAGTCAAACAATGTGTGGTGCGTGGGTAGAGAGGAAAACTATGAGATGCTTGATGATATTATTTCGGAGTTATGCGAGCTGTTCCCTTCAGATATTTTCCATATCGGGGCTGATGAGGTTAACATGGACTCTTGGAGACAATGTCCACGTTGCCAAGCACTTATGAAAAGAATGAAGATGAATGACGTGATAGAGCTTCAGAATTATTTTGTCAGGCAGATGGAAGCTATTCTTGCAAAACACGGAAAGAACATGGGAGGATGGGACGAGATTATCGATGGGGGAGAGCTGCTGCCTTCTTCCGTTGTGTATGCTTGGGCAAGCATGGACCGTGGGATGAAATCTGTCTCTCAAGGCCATAAGACTGTTATGCAGGTGGCACAATACCTCTATTTTGATATGAAACAGTCTGAGGACGAACGCGGTCTTACTTGGGCGGGGATAACATCTCTTGAGAAAGCCTATTCCTTCGACCCTATTGGCTCTTTCAATCTTGATGAGGAACAAACAAAACTCGTCCTTGGTCCTCAGGGCGGCTGCTGGACCGAATGTATGCAGGTCAAAGACTTTGCTGATTATCAGATTTTCCCGAAACTTCTCGCACTATCCGAGATCGGCTGGACCGACTTTGACAAACGTGACTATGATGATTTTGAAAACAGACTCTTCAACTCGCACTATGATAGACTTTATGCCATGGGCTTGAAGTTCAGGATTGCTCCTCCTTTAGTCTCTTATCAAGATGGACAACTTGTGGTATCCAAGGAAAATGATGCTCTGACAATACGTTATACTAATGATGGCTCAACACCAAATCTTGACTCCCCTTTGTATGAAAAGCCTATCTCCACTGATGCTCCGGAGAATTATCGTTTCGCCACCTTCTATAAAGACCGTTCAAGCATAGCAAGGGCGGCACAAAATGTCGCTATACATCATTATCTGAAGCCTGCGACTACTGTTGAATCCAATATTCCTTTCAGAGGAGACATCAATCGGCTGGTTGACTATGACCTGAATACATATATCTTTACAGATAAAGAAGTATGTGCTGGTGATTATATCAGATTTGACTTTGATGAACCTGTTGTCTGCCATTCTATTGGAATGTGTACGGGTTATTACAAACTCGCTGTATATGGTATTTTGAACGGATATATAGAGTTCTCATACGATGGAGAGAACTTCATTAAAGGCCAGCGTTTTGAATATGATAAGTTTGACGGCTATAAGGCATATTGCTATCCAGAAAAGCCGGTGAAGTCGGTGCGTGTTGTCGCTGATGGCGTCTGCGAGCATGAACTCACTGTTATTCAGGATCTTAGGATAGAATAGTAGATAAAATGTTTTATCACTGTCCGGTAAAACTTTTGAAAAGAAAAAAATAAAAGGCTGATTCCATTTTAGCATTCAGTCCAAATTGTTACCTTTCTTTTCACCACAAAAAAATAGATAACATGTGCAAAGGTACACATTTTTCGGACAGCTAAAAAACGCTTGACCACGGAACAAAAGTTGAAATAAGCCGGAAACACGCAGGAGCCATCTCTCTTTGATTGAGTGGCTTGAAGTCAGGAAAAACAGGCACGAACAACGAATAATCAGTGTTCAAGGCATACTGTTTTGACCCCTCTTTTTTAGCGGACAGTAATAGTTCTTTTACAATACCATTTTGAAATAACAATGTCTATATTTCATGTGTTAAATGCGCAATTTTTGCGACAATCAATGACTCGTACAATACATATTCCGAAAAAATGGTTATAACACCCATAATCGAGGTATAAGCAAATATTAATGATGTGTGTAACTTTGCACCGAAAAATATAGTCAATATGAAACTTTCATTATTATCAATCTTTGCAATGGCAATGCTGATGCTTGTTAGTTGCACACAAAAAAAAGAAGAAAATATGCAGATATCACAAGAATGGGACAAGGTGTTCCCGTTGAGCGAGACAGTCAATCACCGGAAGGTGGAGTTCAAGAATCAATTTGGCATCACACTTGTGGGAGATTTATATAGTCGATACTGAAATTTAGTATAAATATTTGGTTATCAATAAAATAATTGCGA
>SAMEA3663297__coassemble_139_pt1 | contig 52790 bp, 41 predicted proteins | sample SAMEA3663297__metabat2_high_PE_006 | metagenome-assembled genome bin SAMEA3663297 (sample SAMEA3663297) | pig gut metagenome | biome: pig gut; feature: pig-associated habitat; material: faeces | place: China | collected 2013 | reverse complement strand
TTGCACACATTAAAAAAAAACATATTTTTGCAAAAAATGCAATCAAATGAAGGAAACAGCATTAAAATACAATAACTTATACTTTCAACACCAAATAGGAGAAATATGCGCCAAAAGTGTTGTAAATGCTATTCCAAAGACAATAAAACATTCACTCCCAATTATTCAATATAGCTCTTTCATATCATTCACAACAGGAATAGAAAGCAGAACATACAGAATCGCCAATATCCACATTCTAAAAAAGAACAAATTCATCTAAATCAGGTCTCTCATTTCGTATCATACTAATATAAGAAATGAGAGGTCCTATCACAAAAATTCAAAACAAATACAAATTTCAATATTAATTAAAATCATATTATCATGAAAAAGTTCAGTAAAATAGCATTAATTGCAGTATTTGTACTCGTATTGGCCAGCTGCAACAATAAAGAAAATGTCGCCCTAAGAGAACTAAGTAATAATGACTATGAGATGATCGATAAAATATTAGAATCAGGAGACGAAGGGATACCACTTCCTGAAGGCAGTATAGTAAGAAAAGACGCAAATAAGACTTACACTATCACTTTACCCCAAGGATACACATACGTTGTAAGAAAATACGGTGAGCGTTCGATAACAGAGGAGCAAATAATAGGCGTAAAATGCGAATGCACTGAAGGAAGCGATTGTTCGCCAATCTCTTTCGATGGCAGTTTCTATTGTATTGTAAACAATGGCTGCTATGTTTGCCAAAAAACATTATTAATGAGCAATAACAGAGGAACTAACCAAGAGGTTGAGTTGCTTGGATTAATCAACAGAAATGCAGGCATAACACTCGTATGTGAGGAAAGCGTACCTGTGACAAAAGACGTTATCATTAACGCTTCAGACCTTATCCGGGGCAAAGAGGTGATTCACGCCAACGCTTTCGAGGAATTATTTGAGATAGAAGATATTAGAGAAATGTGCAAGATAATTGGAGAGGAAAAAGAGGAATCAGGGCTCGAAGCAAATGTGTTGGCATACGTGAATTTCTACGGAAATGTTGCAGCAGTTCCGATGTACATTGAGGAAGGGAAGTGCATATATCAAGATGGAGACAAGGAATATTTTGCAATGACTGTACCGGGTGCGCCAGATAAGAAACCTGAATGCCATTGTGAGGATAACAGCAGAGGCGGTTGTGAGCTAAAAACAGCAACCATACCATTTTTAGGAACCGGATATTTATGTAAATCAGACGGTTGCAAATCATGCTCACTAATATTCAACAATTGAGTATTGAGATATGAAGATATACACAAAGAGCAAACAGAAAAGAGCGGTGGGTTAAGTTGTCGATGTTCAATAGGTTGGAGAATGGTAGTATAAGGTAAACATTTGCATGCTTGGTGCCGCCATCATGAGCCTTTCATTTCTGTTTTTAAGGAATATGAACCCGCTGAATGTTGTTGTTGGAGAGTAAGCAACAGAAAAATAGAAGATACCCAAAAAAAATGTCGCCGGTTCGCAAGCGAACCGGCGACAAAAACAATTATGAGAAGTGATACTATTCGTTAATGTTTCTCACGGAGACGCCATTTTTAAAGTTCTCTAATCCCTGTTGCAGGAATTTCACGAAAGCGTCCTTATCGAGGTCGTAAGCGCGAGGATCAACGAGGAGCTCGCCATTATGCCCCATCAGGCAGTAATAAGGTTGAGCGTTTGTGTTGAACTTTGAGATTTGGAAGTCGGCATATTTACGTCCGATGGTCTTCTTTGTCTTGCCATCGCCACCGACGACCCATTCTTCTTCCGGGAGTTTTGTCTTGTCATCTACATAGAGGGCTACGATGATATAGTCTTCGCGTAACATCTTGAGGACGCGAGGGTCACTCCAGACGTTTGCCTCCATTTCGCGGCAGTTGACGCAGCCGTGGCCGGTGAAGTCAACATAAATAGGTTTGTTTTGAGCCTTTGCACAAGCGAGGGCCTGTTCATAATCGAAATAACCTTTAAGACCGTGAGGAAGATGGAACTTATCAGCGAAACGTGGTTCCTCGCACAAAGCGGCGACAGGCTTTGTCTCTGTCACAGACTGTGTTGCAGGAACATTCTTCACATTCTGCTGGATATAGTCGATAATCTTATCTGCGTTTTCCTGATTGATACGTCTGAGGTCGAAATCGAGGGTCTGTTGTGGAGGCAGATAACCTGACAGAGCCTTAAGAGGAGCGCCCCACATGCCAGGAATCATATAGACAACAAAGGTAAAGCAAATAATACTAAGGACGAGACGGCCGACGCCTAATGACTCGACATCGCTATCATTCTTGAACTTAATCTTACCGAGGAGGTAGAAGCCGAGGAGAGCGAAGCACACAATCCAAACGCCGAGATAAACCTCACGGTCGAGAATGCCCCAGTGGTAAGTCTGGTCAGCGACGCTTAAGAACTTGAAGCCGAGGGCGACCTCAACGAAACCGAGGATAACTTTCACTGTGTTAAGCCAGCCGCCGCTCTTTGGGAGGTTCTTCAGCATTGATGGGAACAATGCGAACAATGCGAATGGTAATGCGAAGGTGCAGGCGTAGCAGAACATTGTGAGGATTGGAGTCCAGAACTCACCTGATGTTGACTTGATAAGGACAGAGCCCACGATAGGACCTGTACAAGCGAATGACACGAGGACGAGAGTGAGAGCCATGAAGAACACTCCGGCAAGACCTTTCTTCTCTGTATTTGAGTCACTCTTGTTGACGAGCTTGCTTGGAAGGACAATCTCGAAAGCACCAAAGAAAGATGCAGCGAAGACCATAAACACAATGAAGAAGATAATATTTGGCAACCAGTGTGTTGACAACCAGTTGAATATGTCGCCTGTGACGCTGTCGCCACCGAATATCCAAGTCACCATGATAATGATAGCGATAGGCAAGGTGTAAAGTAACACGATGAAGATGAAGTACATGATAGCTTTGAAACGACCGGCGGCCTTATTCTCGCTTCCGTGCAAGAAGAACGACACCGTCATAGGAATCATTGGGAACACGCATGGTGTCAACAATGCGGCGAGACCCCACATGATTGCCTGAAGAATCATTCCGAGAAGGCTGTCCCCCCCCGCCTCTTCAGTATCACTTGCCATCACGCTGCCGTCACCAAGGCTAACCTCGAACTCCACAGGTGTTGGCGGGAGGCACTGACCATCGTTGCATACCATGAACTCAACCTCTCCCTTGACCGTAACAGGCTCTTTTCCAAGAACCTTGACCTTCTGTGTGAAAATTGCCTCTTTCTCGAAAAACTTAAGGTCCATATCAAACACAGCATCATGAAGAACGGTGCCAGCCGACTCTACAACCTCACCAACTCTCTCATAACCATTGACTTCATTGAAATAGAATGTTGTAGGAACAGGACCTCCATCAGGTATGTTCTGTGAATAAGTATGCCATCCAGCCTCAATCTCAGCCTTGAAAATGACATTGTACTCATTGTTGCCTAATGACTCAGATGAAAAACTCCAATGAACAGGGTCATAAATCTGTCCAAACGACAACATTGGCAGCATCATCGCAAAAAACGTTACTAACGTAAATGTAAGTTTTCTCATAGTTAATTAAAATTCAATTAGTTATATTTTTTTACTAAAATTTTTTTTCTGACTGCAAATATGCAAAATTTTTTCAATCATTCTAAATTAATTTGACATACCCTTGATGTTTTCTCTGTAATCTTGAATCTGTCATCAATTCTCCTTCCTACAACCCATACAATTGTACCTTTATTATCAATCATTATCCATGTATTTTTCTTCTCAAAGGTCGTCAATCCGATGTCATTAAAAAAATCAGAAACAAGTTTTGAGCCTCGTAATCCCAAAGGTCTAAACCTGTCGGCGTTCTGCCATCTCCGAAGCGACAATGGCAGCGATAACTTATCAGCATCAAGCTGCGCCATGTCGCAATTATTTTTATCTATTACAAATCCGCCATCTCTTTCGACTATTGTCATCTTAATCTCAGGGACACTCTCATCAGTCACTATAGGAAATATTTCCACATCATTTTTCTCCACAACTAATTGATAGTCATTAGAAAAGAAAGATTTACCTGCGGAAGACGACATTGCAGCACATATTGATTCACATTGTGAGAAAGAGAATCCGAAGTCTCTAATCCATTCAAAAAGAAGCTGTATATTAATGTCAGTCATCGTGCCATCTTCACCCAAGAAGACATCTTTCGAAACAGAGTGCAGTACGCCGCGCACATCTTCGACAGCCTTGAGTTTCTCCTTTATCAGCGACCTATACAGTTGATTCTCAGAGCAAAGGCAATCGATGGAGAACAGCATTCTGTTTCGGGCGTCCGTCTTAACATCATCAAGGACAGGAAGAAGAAGGTGACGTATCTTATTTCTAAAATAAATCGTCTCATTATTTGTGTGGTCCTCGCGCCATTGGATACTGTTTTTCAAGGCGAAAGAAAGAATCTCATCTCTCGAAGCCCATAGCAACGGACGGAGATAGATGCCGTTTCTTGGCTGCATAGCTTTGAGGCCTTTGATACCGGAGCCGCGTAACAGGTTGATAAAGAACGTCTCTATCTGGTCGTCAGCGTGATGGGCCACAGCCACATTGTCGAAGCCGAGGCTTTCAAACCAAGAATAACGGAGCTCGCGGGCTGCCATCTCAACAGAAAGCTTATGGTTATCAGCGTATTGTAAGGTATCAAAGTGTTTTACAAAAAGAGTCACCCCTACTTTTTCGGCAAAAGCGCGCACGAAAGCCTCGTCGCCGTCCGACTCTTCACCACGAAGATGGAAGTTGCAGTGTGCGAAAGAGACGTCATAGCCGCAACGCAACATTAGTGTCGCAAGGACCATAGAGTCAACGCCGCCGCTCAATGCCACGAGGACCTTATCACCCTTAGAAAGAAGATGATGCGAGACAAGATACTTCTTAAACCGTTCAACCATAAGTATCAATAAGTTAGGCTATCTATAGAACTTCAGCCAGACTATCAGGAAGCCTATCGCCAATCCTACGACGGCACAGATAGTGTACCACATCAGCTTCTTCAACGGAGATTCCTCCTCAATTATCTCATCAATAACCTTACGTGGAATGATGTCGCCAACCAACACCTCTTCCTTCTCCTCACCCACCGTTATCTCAGGCTCATCGAACACTATCTGCGAGTCCTTCACCTTCTTTGCCTTTCCAACGAACTTATACTCAACACAATAGTTGTTCTCAAGCAAAATAAACACCGACACATCATCGCCAGAAATCTCGTTTACGAAAATCTTCGCCCTCCTACCATAGTTCTGCTTGAGGAGAATCTCGTTGTCATCGACAGTGATGTAAGCCACCACCGGCTCAGGCCCTTCAGTCTTCCCAACAGCAGTGTTAAGATATGTCACTAAAAGGCTCACCGCCAACGAACTTAAATCGTCATGCAACCCGATGATGACACTATTATCATGATTCTCATAGAACCAGAAACTCACCTCTGGATTAAAAGAATGCGGATAAAGCTTCACCCACTCCTTTACTAATCCTATAACCTCCTTTTGCGAGAGTCCTCTTACTTTAATATAATCCATTATTCTAACACTATTCTTTTTGTAAAACCACCGATTCTAACGAAATACACACCACGGCGCAAATCACTGACATCAACAATCTCATTTGTTTTGGCTTCTTTAACTTTCTGTCCTAAAGAACTCACCATCTCAAAGCTTTCTATACCATCACAAATAATTGATAAGCAATCGTTTGCAGGGTTAGGATAAATTAAGACCTCATTCTCAGCAACCATAGTCTCAGCACTTACATCAACAACAACGGTATCGCCTTGCGACTCACAGCTGCAGCCATCGTCAAACTCATAGAATGCCGTCACCTTATAATAATATACACCTGCATCGGCATTATCGTAGAAATATTCATGAGCGTTTGATGCTGACACCTCGTCATAATAATCGAGTTGCGAGGCGTTTACACCCTTATAGACAACATAGTACGACGGCATCTCTGCTCCATCAGGCCTATCCCACTGAATAACAGAGCCAAACGTGCCATCGTCCTCATTATAGAAATAATCTCCATGGACATCAGAAGGGGCGAGGCAGTCATGATTGTCATTACCATTATCAGAGAGGCGGCACACATTAAGGACATTATGATGGGTTGCGTTATCTTCGGATACGAAGGCAATGAAGAAGATATTGTCCAAGTCAACGGGAACGGGATTCGGGTCACCTATAGCATTGGGAATCAGATAAGAATAAGTCTTTGTGACGAGCGAGCCTTGGGACGTTGGCGACACGTTGTCACCCCAAACATCAGTGACTATGTCGCGAAGGATGTGCATGTGGCAATACTGCCCGTTGACCCATTGCTGAGGATTAGTATCCCCATTATATTGCGAGCCCCAGATGCTGTCCTGAACCATATACACAGTCAGTTTGTTATTGGTTGTGTTACTGTTAGCGGTATAATACATCTCCACCGTGATGTCTGCGCGCCGTGATGACGCATCTATAGCCACCGCCCCCGCAATATTGACTTCTGCCGGTTGTGCGAGCTGCTCATTTGTGAATCCTTCCCAGAAATCATACATCTCGGCGTATTCCGAAGCACGGTTTACCATGGCGGAAGGCAACATGCACCCATCGAAATTCATTCTGATGATGTCGCCCTTGTCAGTGTTAAGGTTCGGGTAGGTCGTTGGAGAGAAATAACTCACATACTCACCGCAAGAATGGATGTTTATCGCAAAAACCCTTCCCGGATTTTTGGCCATCAGACGGTTTGAAACGATATGGCCTTGTGGGCAATATTGGCAGTTTCTTCCTGTAAACTCATCAATAAGCACTTTGCGGTTTTCCGGCGTTGTACCCACAAACTGTTGTGCCACAATCATTTGGCAAAAAAGAAGCATAAGGCAAGAGAGGAACATCCTTTTCATGGCACGCCTCACTTCCTTTTATGTTTATTCTTCTCAACAGAAAAGCCAAATTTCCCTATCTTTTCACCAAGAGTGTAATACTTGCCGTGCGAATAAGTGATAAGGTCGGCTTGGTTTAGTTGGAAAAGCCCTGTCGATTCATCGAAAAAACGCATATCACCATTGACGGCGACGACCTCGGCAATAAACATGTCGTGAGAGCCAAGTTCTTTGATTTCCTTAACCTTACACTCAATATTCAATGGCGATTCATCAATGAGGGGAGCCTTCACCACTTGGGCTGGAACGGGTGTAAGATGCATCTCCTTAAATTTATTAACATCTCTTCCCGACTTCACGCCGCACCAGTCGGTGGCTTTTGAAAGAGCGTCGGTGGTGAGGTTGATGACAAACTCCATGTTTTCCTTTATGATATGATGTGAATGACGCTCCTTCCTAAGAGAGATGTAGCACATCGGCGGGTCACTGCAAATAGTGCCCGTCCATGCGACAGTGACAATATTGTAATTATCAGGACAATCTCCACAACTCACCATGACAACAGGCAGAGGATATAGCATTGTCCCCGGTTTGAAAGTTTTCTTCATCTGATTATTTTTTGCAAAGATACTATTTTTCTTTTTATTGAAAATAAGTTATCGAAAAACATAAATACTTTTCAACATCAACGACCATCACACCTTTTTTTATTACCACTTTTTTTTTCAAATCAAAATACAATCGTCTTCCAATGTTGTATCATTTTATGCAACAACAAGACCACCCGAACCAGAAGTCCAGATGGTCTTGACATTAATAAATAGGTGTAGTTTACTTCAGCACTATTTTCTTCGTTATGATGTTGCCGTCTATATCCTTAAGCGACATAGAATAAACTCCACGCCTTGCGCCTTCAATTGTTAACACATTGGTATTAAACACTTTAACAATTATTTGTCCCAAAGCGTTATAAACCGTCGCTTCTGATACCATGATTCCATCAATATTTACGATGCCGTATGTCGGATTTGGTGAGATTGTGACACCACATTGCGCACTATCTTCTTGAACACCATTTATTGTTACCGTGGCGCACTCACGCTCCGACTCATCTTCTCCATATACAGCTGTCACACAATACTCTGCCTCTACATCTCTCACGAAATTGTCATCGGTGAAATATGTAACGAACGAGTATGGTATCTCCTTGATTAACTGACTGTTACGATATAAACGATACGCATTCAAAGCATTTCCTCCTAATTCAACATTCCATTTGTCACTCTCCTGCTTCTCTACTTCCACTTTCAACCACAAGTTGCCAGACACGACAGAGCCAAAGGAATCGCTGCCCCATTCAGAACCGTCGGGCAACATCCCCAGTAAACCTTTTCCCAATACAACAGTTCCACCATCTGTTGCAAACGGATAAACCCCTGTCTGTCCGGCATTAAGCGTCGCCCTCAACCCTATCCAATATTTAGTTTCCGGCATGATGTAAATATCCCCATCTAACTCCACCTCGTTGATTCCCATCGGCAGGTCTCCCGCTATCTCTTGCGAATGTATGAGCGACATCTCTCCTCCTTCCTCCTGCTTCCAGACACATGCCGAGTATGTCCATATCGTTGTCTTATAGAAACTTACAGAATTGATTCTCCATCCGTTATGGTTCTTCAGGTCAGCAGCGTCGTACAGTTGAGCCATATACGAGTCCCAACCATATTGGAACATATCTCCAACAGTGTCGTTCCCTGTCCATGTTATTGTCGTAGTGCCGCTCTCATATACTGAAGGCATGTCCCACGAAAGCGTGACTTTATCATCAGCCGAAACCTCCGCTGAAAGATTACGGACGGGAAGCACCTCATAGACACCCGGCACCGTTACCGTGGCGCACTCACGCTCCGACTCCGACTCGCCATACACAGCCGTAACACAATACTCCGCTTCTACATCTCTTACGAAATCGTCATCGGTGAAATAGGTCTCAAATGTATTAGTTATCTCTTTGATTAACTGATTGTTACGATACACTCGGTATCCACTCAACTCATCTTCACCAAATCCTTTACTTTCTTTGACATTCTTCTGAAAATGATAAACACCAGACAATTCATTATTCGATGTCGCTGTGCCGCTCTCATATCCCGAAGGCATATCCCAAGCAAGCGAGACATTGTTGTCAGCCAAGACCTCCGCTGAAAGATTACGGACGGGAAGCACCTCATAGACACCCGGCACCGTTACCGTGGCGCACTCACGCTCCGACTCCGACTCGCCATACACAGCCGTAACACAATACTCCGCTTCTACATCTCTTACGAAATCGTCATCGGTGAAATAGGTCTCAAATGTATTAGTTATCTCTTTGATTAACTGATTGTTACGATACACTCGGTATCCACTCAACTCATCTTCACCAAATCCTTTACTTTCTTTGACATTCTTCTGAAAATGATAAACACCAGACAATTCATTATTCGATGTCGCTGTGCCGCTCTCATATCCCGAAGGCATATCCCAAGCAAGCGAGACATTGTTGTCAGCCAAGACCTCCGCTGAAAGATTACGGACGGGAAGCACCTCATAGACACCCGGCACCGTTACCGTGGCGCACTCACGCTCCGACTCCGACTCGCCATACACAGCCGTAACACAATACTCCGCTTCTACATCTCTCACGAAATCGTCATCGGTGAAATATGTCACGAACGCATACCGCATCTCCTTGATTAACTGATTGTTACGATACACCCGGTATCCACTCAACTCATCTTCCGCATTACTCCTGCCTCCTTCAACGCTCTCCACCTCAACTTTCAACCATAAGTTCCCTATCGAGTAACCTGTATTGTCATCCCATGTGGAAGTTCCGTAACCCATTCCAAGCATACCCTTTCCTTTCACCATCGGATCCACGTCTGTCGCAAACGGATAAAGCCCTGTCTGTCCGGCATTATACGTCGCCCTCAGTCCTATCCAGTATTTCGTTTCCGGCATGATATATATGTCCGCGTCCAACTCCACCTCGTTGATTCCCATCGGCAGGTCTCCCGCAATCTCTTGCGAATGTATAAGCGACATCTCTCCTCCTTCCTCCTGCTTCCAGATACATGCCGAGTATGTCCATGTCGTTGTCTTATAGAAACTTACAGAGTTGATTCTCCAACCATTATGGTTCTTCAGGTCAGCAGCGTCGTACAAATGCGCCATATAAGAGTCGAATCCGTATTGCCACATATCCCCTATTGTATCGCTTCTTGTCCAGCCTATTGTCGCTGTGCCGCTCTCATATCCCGAAGGCATGTCCCATGCGAGCGAGACATTGTTGTCAGCCAAGACCTCCGCTGAAAGATTACGGATGGGAAGCACCTCGTCCACATCTTTAGTACCTTTAATAAATGGAGCAGAAATTGAGTCATAAGGACTCAATTTATAAAACTCATTCGTTTGCAATAGAGGCTCAACATAAACATTTAATCTCACTGAATCTCTGTTAATCATCGTATTCATCACGGTCTCAATTGCTTGCTGCTTACTAACTTGTGCAAGGCATAAAATCGGCATGACAAGCAACCCAATTTGAATTAATATCCGTCTCATAAGCGTTAAATTTTCAACGCATAAATATACAAAAAAATTTAATGCGCAAGTTATTTTTTAAAATTTAATTCAATAAAAATCAATAAGTTAAGTAATAATAGTCATTATCTTAACTTTTAGAGAAGCAGAAAGCGAGAAAAATGAAGACCTATCTAAAGAAAAAGGAGAAGGGCTCAGGGTTGCAAAGTATCTTCTTTTACCTCAAAAAGGAAATACTTCTTTCTGATGAGCCAGATACGGAGGAGCCAAATAGCGAAAAAGCCTTCTGACACAACATGATAGACGATATTCCAAGGGTGAGGTAGTGTGAGGAAGAGACAAGCAATCCAGACGATGAGGTCGATGTCGAAAAGCAGGTTCCACCATTTCTCTCTATCTTTTATTAATAGGTGTGTGTTTGAGCCGGCGTTCAGATGAAGCTGTTGTTCAGTGCCAATAGAAAGTCTCCATTTAAAGAACTGAAGCACAATTTTCACCCCGATATTATATATTCCCGGTGGGATTTTGATATTCACATCTTTCGTACCCATTACGCCCACAGCCTGTCCATCGATGAAAATCCAGTAAGGAAGCGCGATATTAAAAAGTTGTTTTCTATGAATAGATAACACAGACGAGGCGTCGGTTCTAACATGTTTCATGGTGAAGGGATTATTATCTACGAATATTTCTCACGTAATTTTCGAGGCAGTTTAGTGATTACGAGGGAGTAAGATTCAGCGACAAGTTGTTTTAGCAGTTCATCGTTAAATCCTGAGGAGTAGGCGATGTCGCTCCAGTGTTTTTTATTCCAGTGCCAAGCCGGAGTGATGGCGGAGAACGAGTTTCTGAGTTCCTCGTTACGTTCTGGGAGGAGTTTTAAAGTAAGATGAGGGTTTTCGACATCGAGGGAGAGGGCAAGGAAAATCTTGCCTTCGATTCTGAAGGTGACGAGGTCATCACCGAAAGGCATATCTTCTGTCACGCCATTGAGTGACAGGGCGAACAATCTGACATCTTCAACATTCATACTGACGGGGACAAGTGAAAAAGAGACTGTGCCGCGTTGAAAAGGCACGACACAGTCAATAAAACAATAAGAGCGTTAGCTACTTTTATTCAATAGTCCAAGTTGTGCCACTATTAAGGAGGTCGTCAACTGTCTTAATATTTGATTTAGCCGTTTCGTGTTCGATGATGTCGGTTAGGCAGTCGTCGTATGTTGGAGCCTCGACGTTACGGATAACGCCTATAGCTACTGGGAACTCAGGAGGCATCATGTGAGCGAGCATCATGTGGATACCTGTAGTTTTTTCGGTAGCGTCGTGGACGAGGATATCTTTTTCTGTGATACCGTTTTCGCCTATTTTTACGACTTCGAGTTTGTTACCGTTGAGGCGGATACCTTTATCTCTGTTTTTACCGAAGATGAGAGGTTGGCCGTGTACGCATTTCACCTGCATATCGTCTCTCACGTCCTTGCCTGTGATATTTTCATGGACGCCGTTAGAGAAGATCATACAGTTTTGGAACACTTCTACCACCGACATGCCGTCATGGTTTTTAGCTTCCATGCAGATATCTGTTAGTTCTTTGGTATTGATATCGATACCGCGGGCGAAGAATTTGCCGCCTGCGCCTATCACGAGTTCGCCCACGTTGAACGGGTCTTCGTAAGTACCTTGTGGTGATGTCTTGGTGACGGTGCCGCGGAAGGTACAAGGCGAGAACTGACCTTTCGTCATTCCGTAGATACGGTTGTTGAACAAGAGGAGGTTCATATCCATATTACGGCGCACTGCGTGAATGAAATGGTTACCGCCGATAGCGGTGCAGTCGCCGTCGCCTGAGACAATCCATACGGAGAGGTTAGGGTTAGCGAGTTTGACACCTGTAGCCACCGCGCAGGCACGGCCGTGGATGCTGTGGAACCCGTAGGTGTTCATATAGTAAGGGAAGCGTGAGGAGCATCCGATACCGGAGACGACGACGATGTCTTCTTTTTTCTTTCCGAGTTTCGGGAACACGTCTTCCACTGCTTTCAAGATAGCGTGGTCGCCGCAGCCAGGGCACCATTTGATAATCTGATCGCTGATGAAATCTTCTTTAGTAAGATTAACAACCTGATTTTCTATATTTGTATTTTCCATGATAATCTTATTTTAAAAGGTCATTAAACTTATTCTCCAACTCTGCTGTAAGGAACGGGAGACCTTGCACCTTATTATATTGTTCATATTTGAAGTCCGGCATTTTCTCTCTGAGGTAGTTAGCGAACTGTCCTCTATTGTTTTCACAGACAACGATTTTCTTATGTCCGCTGAGAACATCTGCGGTGTTCTTTGGCAGAGGCATGATATGGCGGAAGTGAGCGTGTGCGATAGACTTGCCTTCTTCAATCATCTTTTCGACGACAGAGAGGACGACGCCGTAAGTACCGCCCCAGCTTACCACGAGGAGGTCAGCGTTAGGGTCTCCGACGATTTCTTGTTCAGCGATATAGTTTGCTACGCGCTGCACTTTCTCTTCACGGAGTGCTGTCATGAGCTCATGATTTTTGGGGTCGATAGAGAGGTTACCTTTGCCGTTAGCTTTTTCGAGTCCGCCGATACGGTGGCGCAGGCCTTCGGTGCCTGGGACAGCCCACATACGGCTAAGTTTCTGCTCGTCGCGTTTATATGGCTCATAATCAGGGTCGTTAGCCTTAGCGATAGGAGGAACGATTGAAGGGAGGTCAGCGACTTTAGGGATACGGAATATCTCCGAGCCGTTACCGAGTGAGCCGTCGGTGAGGAGAATGACAGGTGTCATGTGCTCCATTGCGAGTTTAGCAGCCTCATAGGCTGAATAGAAGCAGTCGGCCGAGCTGCGAGCAGCGATGACGATAAGAGGAGCGTCGCCGTTACGTCCGTACAAAGCCTGCATAAGGTCGCTCTGCTCTGCCTTGGTAGGAAGACCCGTTGATGGTCCGCCACGCTGTACGTCAACGACAACCAGAGGCAACTCTGTCATGACAGCAAGTCCGAGAGCCTCTGACTTAAGAGAGAGACCCGGGCCAGATGTTGTGGTGACAGCGAGGCAGCCTGCGAATGCCGCACCGAGAGACGATGTGATACCAGCAATCTCGTCTTCTGCTTGGAAAGCCTTGACTTTCAAGTTCTTATACTTCACAAGCTCAGCAAGGATGTCTGTTGCAGGAGTGATAGGATATGAACCGATGAAGAGTTGTCTGCCCGAACGTTCAGAGGCGGCCATGAGGCCCCATGCTGTAGCAACGTTTCCCGTGATGTCACGATATTTGCCTTTGGCAAGGTTGGCAGGCTCAATACGGTATGTGTTAGCGAAAATCTCCATTGTGTCAGCATAGCTGTAACCAGCAGCGACAACGGTCTGATTTGCCTTGATAACTTCAGGTTTGTTTTTGAACTTGTTGTTGAAATATCCGTTCAACATGGTGATGTCACGGTTGAAGAGGTACATCACAATGCCGAGAGCGAACATGTTCTTTGACTTTAACATAGCCTTGCGATCCCAGCCGAAATCCTTCAACGCCTCAAGAGTCATTGATGTGATAGGAGCCTTAACCACCTTGTATTGACTAAGAGTGTCGTCCTGTGTAGGGTCCGACTCATAACCGGCTTTCTCAAGAGCCTTCTCGTTCATTGAGTCAATATCGAAAATGATAGTTGTACCTGGCTTGAGCCAACGCATGTTTGCCTTGATGGAGGCAGGATTCATCGCAACGAGTACATCGCAAAGGTCACCTGTCGTGTGAACAGGCTTATGTCCAAAATGCACTTGGAATCCGGATACGCCGGACACGGTGCCTTGTGGTGGGCGGATTTCTCCTGGATAATCCGGGAACGTGGCAAAGTCATTCCCAGCTAATGCTGTTGAATCGGAAAACAAATTTCCTGTCAGCTGCATACCATCTCCAGAGTCACCCGCAAAGCGAATGACTACGTGTTCAAGTTCTACAACTTTTGATCTGTTAGCCATAAGAAATTGAATTTAATTGATTATATTATATTTACTAAACAACTTTTTCCGAACATTAATACTTCTTTAAAAGAACGTTGCAAAATTAACTATATATTTGATACAAAAATGTTTTTACCTCAATTATTTTTTCACTTTTATTTTAAAAAAATACTTGAAAAAAATAGTCTCACGTATGAGAAAAACATCTATCTTTGCGCCACAAACTAAAACATTTAAATTATGGCATACAAAATTACAGACAAATGTGTAGCTTGCGGTTCTTGCATTGACGAGTGCCCAGTTGGAGCTATTTCAGAAGGTAGCATCTATTCAATCAACCCTGACAACTGTGTCTCTTGTGGCACATGCGCCGGTGTTTGTCCAAACGATGCAATCGTAGAAGACTAAGTATTAAAAGTGCATTAATTGGGAAAACTCGCTCTAACGAGCGAGTTTTATTTTTTTCTTTTCAGTATCAACGTGTTAGGCCGTGACACCAACAATACTGCTCCCTACCTCTTGTCACGGAAATAATTTGAAATCTTCTTATTAATCTCAACGAGCCTCTCCTCATCAAACTTCACCTCTGCCCTATCGTATGTCATCAGCCCGTTGAGCTCCTTCTCGCAGTCGGAGGTCTGGGTATATACTGCGGCGGAGAATCCTTTTGGTATGAGGTTGAGAAGAGTCTCAGCATAGTTGACATAAACGTCAGTGGCTTCCTCCTTGCTGTCGTACTGCACATAGCCCCAGCCTGTAGGCATCCAAGTGTGGCCTTCAACGACGCGGCCTATGCCTCCGTACTCGCCCAACACCGTGGCGCGGAACGAGTCATACATATAAAGGCTTGGCTCCGGATAATGATGAATGTCAAGGATATCGCCCACGGGGTTATGATTACCACCAGAGGCGGGATTAACAAGTCTTGAAGGGTCATAGCTCTTGGTCCATTCAGCGACCTCCGGCGTATTGAACTGTCCCCATGCCTCGTTGAACGGCACCCACACACCAATGCTCGGCACCGAATACAGATAATCCATTATCTCTTTCCATTCTTTTTTATAAATCTCCTCCGAGCGAGCACTGCGGTTGCTCATCACACCATCATAATATCTGTCGGTTATCCACTCCTGCCCTTTTCCACCACTCGGCATGTCCTGCCACACTATTATCCCCAAGCTGTCGCAATGATAGTACCAACGTGCCGGCTCCACCTTCACATGTTTCCTTATCATATTGAAACCCAGCTCTTTAGTCTTCTGAACATCATACAGAAGCGCCTCATCGGTAGGAGCGGTGTAAAGGCCATCGCACCACCAGCCTTGGTCAAGAGGGCCGAACATGAACACAGGCTCATCATTGAGATGCAAACGCACAATGCCATCGTCATCTTTCGCAGTGCTGAATTTGCGCATAGCGAAATAGCTGTTGACATCGTCTATCACCTTTCCGTTCTTATATAGAGAGACCTTCATAGTATAGAGGAACGGGGTTTCTGGCGACCACAGAGACAGGTCATCAGGCATCTGCACCTTCAGTTTCTCTCCGTTGACAGATTTTGCGGAGGCGACAGGGTTGTCGTTTTCAAACACCACCACTTCAAGCACAGCATCAATATCGGGTGAGGCGGTGACAGCGTCTATCGTCACTGATTTCGCATCCACATCAGGCACTGTGACGAGTCTTGAGATATAGTTGTTGTTGACTGGTTCTAACCATACTGTCTGCCAGATTCCGGTCACGGGGGTGTACCATATTCCGTGAGGGTTAACGTTTTGTTTGCCGCGCGGCTGTTCGCCTTTGTTCGTCGGGTCCCAGACGCGGACGGTGATGGTGTTACCTTTCTTATTAAGAGCCGGGGTGATATCGAAGGAGAAGGGAGTGTATCCGCCCTCATGGGAGCCAACGAACACATCATTTATCCAGACATCGGCACGCCAATCGACAGCGCCGAAGTTCAGGACGACACGTTTATTTGCCCACGACTGCGGCACCACAAAGTCGCGCTGGTACCAGAGTTCGTTATCTTCTCCCACATATCTCTGCACGCCCGACAGTGACGACTCAATACAGAAAGGGACGAGTATCTCACCGTCGAAACCGTCGGTCTTAGGCATTCCACAAGGCCGGACAGCATAGTTCCAGAGGCCGTTGAGGCTTTTCCATTCGGAACGCCGCAACAGTGGGCGAGGATATTCGGGAAGCACATTCTGTGGCGACACCTCCGCCGCCCATCGCGTCTTCAAGCTGTCACCTGCCGGCACATACTGCGCATTAAGCGCGACACTCACAAACGACAATAAAAAAAGCAATATCTTTCTCATAATGTTTCTATTTATAAAGGTCTTTCCACCGAGCGGTTGTTCAGACACTATTTGTTTTTGTCAAGGTTATTCTTAATCTGTTGGAGGACGCGCACAAAGGTTTCGAGGTCCGAATCGTCAATACCGGCGATAGTGTCGTTCATGAACTTTATCGCCACTTGCGTTGTAGGTTCTTTCAAGCGTCTTCCCTCTTCGGTAAGCTCTATCTTGTTTATCCTGCGGTCGTTAGCGTCAACGGTCCTGAAGACGAGGTTCTTCTTCTCTAAAGAGTCGATAAACTTGGTGACGGAGTTCTTGTCTTTTTGAATGATGTCAGCTATTCTTTGTTGGGATAGCGACTGTTCGTCCCAGAGGATATCCATGACGAGATACTGTTCGGGAGTCATATTGATATTGTTTTCCTCAAGTCTATCATCGAAATGCTTCTTAATCCTTGAGTTAAGGATATTGATATACACTGCAATTTTCTTAATTATTAGCATAAGAGTAGGAATGTAAATATTTCCTGCAAATATACGACAATATTCAAGAGGGGGCAAATATTTGAGGAAAAAAGTTGGGTGAGGGAGAGATTATTTTTTTCTGATAGGGCTTTTCGGTTCGTTAGCCATCATTTTATATTCCACCCATTCGACGAAGCGAGGGAGGACGAAGTTGAAGAACTTCGACATTTTGCCCATAGGGGTCAGCACCATTTCGTTTTTACGGTTAAGGATGCCTTTCATCATACGTTGAGCGACACGTTCGGCGGACATCATTTTTTCTTCTTTGCGAGGAGTCATGCCTTGAGGCGAGCCGTCGGCGAGGAGAGCCACGTTTCTGATATTAGAGGAAGTGAATCCTGGGGCGAACACCATGACGTGAAGGTCGTCATATCTGTGTTCCACGCGGATAGTGTTAAGGAAACCGCGGATGGCGAATTTAGATGCGGAGTAGCCGCTTCTTCCCGGCAGCCCTATATGGCCGGCGGTGGAGATGACACCCACGAGGCTTCCCTTGGTCTTCAGGAGATAAGGCAGTGCGTATTTAGTGCAATAAACCGTACCCCAGAAGTTTGTGTCCATCAGACGCCTCATCACATCGAGGTCAAGGTCGATGAACAAGGCGCGCATCGAGATACCCGCGTTATTTATCAGTATATCGATACGTCCAAAACATTCGACGGTTTGTTGGATAAGGTTGCGACAATCGTCCTCGACAGTGACATCCGTCTTGACACACAACACTTTAGAAGGCTCCGGCATCTCCGACTGTATCTGAAGGAGCTTGTCATAGGAGCGGGCTGCGAGTACAAGTTTAGCGCCTTTTGAGGAGAACAATTTAGCGGTAGCCAGCCCTATTCCAGAGCTGGCTCCCGTTATTATTATCACCTTATCGTAAAAATAGTCCATTACGAGAATTATCTTATTGCCATGTCAGGCATCTCTTTACCATCGTATTTGCCTGATTCAAGTTTCTCCTTGACTTCCTTAAAGGCGTTGAGAGTGTAATGCACGTCTTCGAGTGAATGTGCCGCTGTTGGAATAATCCTGAAGATAATCATGCCCTTAGGAATGACAGGATATGTCACGATAGAGCAGAAAATCTTATAGTTTGTGCGGAGGTCGAGGGCGATTTGAGCTGCTTGTTCGGTGTTACCCGGCAAGAATATTGGTGTCACGCAGGCCTCAGCCGGTCCGATATTGAATCCGAGTTCGCGGAAGCCATTCTGCAAGGTGCGTGTCACGGTCCAGAGTTTCTTACGGAGTTCATCACCTTCGGCGCTCCTGATAATCTCAAGACGTTTGAGGCAACCTTCAACGATAGGCATAGGCAACGACTTGGCATACATCTGCGAGCGCATGTTATATCTCAGATAATCAATAACATACTTAGGGCCAGCGACGAATCCGCCAATAATCGCCATTGATTTGGCATAAGCTCCAATATAAAGGTCTATCTCGTCCATCACGCCGAAATGCTCCGATGTACCGCGGCCTGTAGGGCCCATACAACCGAATCCGTGAGCGTCATCGATAAGGATACGGAACTGATATTTCTTCTTAAGTGCAACTATTTGGTCAAGAATACCGAGGGCACCTGTCATGCCGAACACGCCTTCGGTGATGAGAAGGATGCCGCCGCCGGTCTTTGCCACGACCTCAGTAGCCTTCTGCAACATCTTCTCGCAACTCACTATATCGTTATGTTTGAAATGGAACGACTGTCCTCTGTGGAGACGTTTGCCATCTATAAGGCAGGCATGAGCCTCGGCATCGAAGACTATCACGTCATTACGTGAGCAGAGAGCATCAATAGTTGACACAATACCTTGATAACCAAAGTTAAACTCATAAGCGTCCTCTTTACGCTCAAACTCGGCAAGCTCTCTCTCCAATTGTTCATGAAGGCGGGTGTTACCACTCATCATACGAGCACCCATAGGATATGCCAAGCCCCAACGTGCAGCAGCCTCGGCATCAACCTTCCTCACCTCCGGATGGTTCGCCAACCCAAGGTAGTTGTTCAAGCTCCAACATAATACATCAACATTGTTAAAACGCATGTGCGGACCTATCTCTCCCTCAAGGCGCGGGAACGCAAAATATCCGTGAATCTTATCCATGTACTGTCCGATAGGACCTCCTGAATCGTGAGCTATTCTTTCAAAAATTTCCATATTATACCTTTTTTAGTTACCATATTTGATTGAGTGGCAAAAATAGTAAAAATATTTACAGTAAACAAAGAAATTATTTTTTATTATTTTTGAGAAAAAAATATTTAATACTCTTGACTTTGATTTTTTTATTATTTTTGTGCCGTTGCAAGAAAGATGCACAAAGAAACGAAAACGAGCATTATTGCATAACATTAAGATAATGTTAAAACTCAACAACAAGACAGCATTAGTAACGGGAGCCAGTTCAGGTATTGGGGCAGCCATAGCCCGGTGTTTAGCGAAGGAGAAATGTGACCTTTTCCTTACGGGACAGAATGAGCGGCATCTCGTTGAGACGAAGGACTTTTGCGAGAGAGAAGGAGTAAAAGTGTCGTACATGGTTTGCGATATCAGTGATTTCCAACAGATTGACGCATTAGTAGCAGCGATAAAGGAATCATTCAGCAACATCGACCTCTTTGTCCTCAATGCCGGCATCTCACAACGTGACCGTGGTTTTGACACCGACATCTCAACAGACAAAAAAATCATGAACGTCAACTATTTTAGTAACGTTTATCTTATCAAAAAGTTTAAGGAAGAGATTCTCGCGAGTAAAAAAACAAATATCGCAGTCACCACATCGTTAGCCGGGCTGTTCGGTTTTCCACTCAGGACATCGTATTGCGCATCTAAGCACGCTCTATTCGGGTTCTTCGAGTCGCTTGAGTTAGAATACCCAAACATCAGGGTGACCTTCCTCATTCCGGGAAGGATTAACACCCCCATCAGCCTTAGTGCGCTTACTGGCGACGGGAGCAAATACAGCAAGATGGACGAGGGACAGGCGAAAGGTCTCGATGTGGACAAGGCCGCAAGAATTGCCTTAAAAGCCATCAAGAAAGAGAAACACCGCAAACTGATAGGCGGCATTGAACTGATAATGGCATATATTAATAGGTATATTCCCGCGCTATACTATAAATTAGCAAATAAGATTTCACCAACATGAAAGAGAAAGTAATATGCGGAATCCAACAGGTCGGCATAGGCGTTGAAGACCTTATGACCGCTTGGAAATGGTACAACCAGAACTTTAACATTGAAATAAAGATTGTTGACGATGATGGCGTTGCGGAGCGTATGCTTCCATATACAGGAGGCAAGCCTCAGCCACGACACGCAATATTAGCCATCTCACAAAGAGGTGGCGGAGGATTTGAGATTTGGCAGCCTAAAGGACGAAAGGTCGTCTATCCCAAAGAGCCTCTGCGTGTTGGAGATTACGGAATCAACATCTGCAAGATAAAAGCCAAGGATGTTCGCGCCACTCACGACGCATTCGTAAAAAAAGGCCTTAACGTAATAAGCGAAGTATGCACCTCACCTCTCGGCATAGACCATTTCTACATGAAAGACCCTTGGGGAAACCTTTTCGAGGTAGAGAAAGACGATTACTGCTTCATCAATGCCGACAAGCTCACAGGAGGCTCCAACGGAGTCGTTATCGGAGTGTCCGATATGGATAAGTCTATAGAGTTTTATGGCAAACTGCTTGATTTTGATATTGTTGCTTATGACAAGACCGATGTGTTCAGCGACATGAAATGCCTTCCTTCCGGAGAATGCCGCTTCCGCCGTGTTGAGTTAAGACGTTCAAAACCAATATGCGGTCCATTATGCGAGCTGATGGGGACATCACATATCGAACTTGTACAGAATCTGGACATCGAAGGGAGAAAGACTCTTGAGGGAAGATGGTGGGGCGACCCCGGATTCATCCACCTCTGCTTTGATGTAAGGAACATGGACAAGGTACATGAAGCCGCCTTGCAACTCGGACACGACTTTGTATGCGACAGCGGTGAAGACTTTGACATGGGCGACGCCAACGGGCACTTCACTTATGTCGAAGACCCTGACGGCACCCTCATAGAATTCGTCGAGACTTTTAAAATCCCGGTGATAAAGAAACTTGGAATAGCCGTCAACCTGAAGAACAAAGACGACTACAAGCCTTTGTGCCGGCTTATCACCAAAGCGCTACGGTTCGCAAAAGTCAAATTCAAAGATTAATAAAAAAATCCGTTGAACGTTCAACGGATTTTTTTATTATGAAAAAGTATAAACATTAAAGGCCGAGTTTAGCTTTCACATCGGCAGTAATATCGATTGCGCTTTCGCCAATAGAGAGAACCATGGTTTTCTCGAACACGTATGCAAGACCTTTAGCCTTCACGACTGCATCGATAGCGGTTTTAATCTTGTCGAGCATAGGTTTTGTCAACTCCTCCTGTTTAGCAGCGAGCTCGCCCTCAGCATTAGCCTGGAACTCTTGTATTCTGCCCTGAAGGTCCATGATTTCCTTTTCTTTTGACTGGCGAAGAATGTTTGACATTGTAGCTTGGTTAGCCTCGTAGTCTCTCATCTTATTCTGGTATTCTGTCACCATAGCCTGTAGCTCAGTTTGAAGCTCACCATAGAACGCCTGTAAATCCTGTTCAATCTTAGCTCCCTCCGGCATCATGTCGATGATAACTTGAGAGTCAACATAACCAATTTTCTGAGACTGTGCGTTAGCTGCGCAATTAATTCCGAGGGCTAACACGATAAAGAACAATACTTTAGAAAGTTTTTTCATATTATAAACATTTAATTATTTCCTAATTGGCTGCAAAAATACTAATTTTTTATTAATCATTCACAATAAATTTCCGCAATAATAACTCTTCATTTACTTTTTATTATCAGATTTTGCACCTGAGTTAGATGTTGCGGAGCCGCGTTTTCTATCTTGGCGGCGGACAGTCTGCATCACATTGCCTATTTCATCGAGCACGTCGTCGCTGATATCGTTTTTCTCATTACAATACAATATTGTCGTGCCTGACGCCTTGTCAAGGACGAAGGCATAGTTCTTTGTCATAGCCACTTGGTTAATAGCATTATAAATCTTCTCTTGGATAGGCTGTATCAGTTCGACACGTTTTGTAAACAGTTCACCCTGAGGGCCATAATACTGCATTTGAAGTTGTGCGAGTTCCTGTTCTTTCTCGTCAATGGCGGTTTCTTTTTTCTTCTTCTGGTCTTCCGAAAGGAGGATAGACTCCGTCTGGTATTCGCGTTTCATATCGTCAACCTTTTTACGGAGAGCCTTCAGTTCTTTTTCCCATTTCAGCGACATCTGGTTGATTTCCTCTTGGGCGTCGCTATATTCAGGGATATTCTGAAGAATATAATCCGTATCGACGTACGCTATTTTCTGGTTTACTTGAGCGTTGACGTTAAACATTCCTATAAGGGCAAGGAATGCGAGCAATAAAAAAGACTTTTTTGTATTCATAATAACATTATTTTTCTAACATGTTAAAAAATCAATCGATAGAGCCTCCTATAGAGAAGTGGAACTGGCTACCGGAAGCATCGCTTACACCCGGCACCTTGTCGAATCCGTAGCCCCAGTCGAGGCCGAGCATGCCGAACATCGGAAGGTATATCCTCACGCCGAGGCCTGCTGAGCGGTACACGTCGAATGGGTTGAAAGTGTCAAGGCCGAGCCAGCAGTTACCTGCCTCAACGAAGCCGAGGGCGTAGATGGTAGCCTGTGGGTTCAGGGAGAGAGGGTAGCGCAACTCCATTGTATATTTCGCAAAGACGTTACCGCCTATATTTGAGTTTGACGAGTAGTAAGGTGTCAAGGTCTCGTTAGCATATCCACGCATACCTATTATCTCACGGCCGTCAAGGTTATAAGAGCCGGACAGTCCGTCGCCACCAAGGTAGAACCTCTGGAAAGGTGTCACTCCGATGTTAGAGTTATAATATCCGAGGAGTCCGAAGCGAACCCTTGTCATAAGCACAAGTTTTTCAGCGAGTTCGGTATAGAAGGCTGCTTTAAACTTCCATTTATGGAACTCCACCCACTTATACATAGCGTCTTCTCTCTTGTCGATGTCATCAGGATATTGGGACTCATAATCGACAGGGTGTATCAGTGAGTACGGAGGTGTCAGTTCGAGAGAGAGCACGAACTCAGAGCCGTAGCGAGGATAAATAGGCTGGCTCACGGAGTTACGACCGATGGTGATGTTATAGCCAATAACGTTGAACGAGCCATTACCGGAGCCGAAGGAGAAGATGTTCTGATAGTTTCTCAGACGATAGTTCATCACATTGATGCCGTTATACATGGTGAAATAGTCATCAGGCCATTTCAGACGAGTGCCGATGCCAACAGAGAGACCAGTCTGATAGAACCTCGCCTTGGTATTGTTAGTAGTGTTATAGCCGTAAGAGTAGCTTGAGTGATAGGCAGAAACGCTCAATGATGTCGGTTTCTTACCACCGAGCCAAGGCTCCGTGAACGAGAGGCCATAATTAATATAGGAGGTGCCGTAAGTCTGTACTCTTAGTGAGAGTTTCTGTCCGTCACCCACCGGTATTGGTCGCCAAGCATCTTTCTTAAAGATGTCCTTCATTGAGAAGTTATTGAGGCTCAAGCCAACAGACAGCATGAGGCGGTTATATCCCCAGCCGGCGCTGAATTCAACTTGGTCGTTAGGTGTTTCTTCCACGATATAATGGATATCCACGGTGCCGTCGGTGGGGTCTGGTTTAATATCAGGCTGCAGAGTCTCAGCGTTGAAATACTGTAACGAGGCGAGCTCGCGAGTCGTCCTGATAATATCGCTACGGCTGAAAAGCTGTCCCGGCTTGGTGTACATCTCACGAATAACAATATTGTCGTTTGTTTTTGTGTTACCTTTCACGGTGACATGCTTTATGGTAGCCTGGTCGCCTTCAAACATACGCATCTCGATGTCGATAGTGTCATTTTCAACCCTTACCTCAACAGGCTCTATCCTGAAGAAGAGATACCCATCGTCCATATAAAGGGAGCTGACGTCGTATCCATCTTCGTTATAATTAGTGTTCTTATCCAGAATCTCCTGATTATAGACATCTCCGGTCCTTATTCCGAGCACCTTGTTTAGTGTTGCGGTGTCGTACTTGGTGTTTCCCACCCACGAGATGTCACCGAAATAATATTTGTCGCCCTCGCTAATCTTCAGAGCGATGCCAATATTCTTATCATCAATGACATAGACCGAGTCTTTCACTATTTTTGCGTCTCTGTAGCCTTTCGCATTATATTTGTCAATGACGAGGTTTTTATCTTTCTCGAAGTTATCTTCATCAAATCGAGATGACTTAAATATCCTCGGCCTAATATTCTCTGTCACATAGCCGATAAGCTCTGCTTCAGCATCTTGAGGTCTTAGGGTAATGATGTCCCACAGAGTGTTGATTACCGTGGCGCCGAGTGGGCGAAGAGGATCGAACTTACCTCGTCTCTTAGTGTCTTTCATGGCTGCCATCACCTGTCGTTCGGAGAGAACCTCATTACCTTCCACGATGATTTCGCCTATACGCACCTTTGACTTCTTATCCACATCGAGGACAAGTGACACATAGTTTTCGCGTGTGGTGTCGGGGACGGCGATAACATTCACTTCGGTGTTCAGGTAGCCTTTTTCAGCATAATAATCAGTAATGATGCCGCGTGTTTTATTATAAGTATGTTCGGTAGCCACATCGCCGCGCGACAGGTTTATCTTCTTTCTAAGCTCCTCAGCGTCAGACTTTTTCACTCCTTTGAAGGAGAATTTGCTGATACGAGGGCGTTCTTTCAGTTGGATATCGAGGAAAATCTTGTTACCGACCTTCTGAGTGCAGAGTATTTGAATATCCTCAAAGAGGCCCTGGTCCCACAGTTTCTTTATTGCGTCAGTGATTTTTGCGCCGGGCACCTTTACCACAGAGCCCACCTGCAGACCAGAGAGCATCACGACGACGGAAGCGTCAACATATTTCGCGCCGCTCACAGTCAGTCCGGCAATCTCGTATTCTCTTGGCAATGAATAGTCTATATCGGAGAGGTCGTTACCTATTTGAATCTGGGAATTTGCGACAAAACCTGTCATGAGCAAGCACAACAAGGCGAGAATCTTTGTTTTAATAGAGAGAGCCATCACACTATTTTTTTAGTTGTTCACTTGTCTTACCGAAGCGGCGTTCTCGGCTTTGGTAATCGATTATTGCCTCATACAGGTCTTCCTTAGAGAAGTCAGGCCAATATTTTTTGGTAAAATAGAGCTCGGAGTACGCGAGTTGCCAGAGCAGGAAGTTACTTATTCTGATTTCCCCGCTTGTACGGATAAGGAGTTCTGGGTCAGGCATATAAGATGTCGCGAGATTATCACACACCATCTTTTCGTTGATGTCCTCCGGGTTAAGCTCACCGTTCTTCACTTTCCCGGCAATTTTCTTCACCGTCTCTGTCAGTTCCCATCTGCCGGAATAGCTGAGGCAGAGGGTAAGTGTCATACGCGTGTTATCCTTTGTATTTTCTATTGCCGACATAAGGGCGTTGTACTGTAATTTGGGGAGACGTGTCAGGTCACCGACAGCATCAAGACGAATATTGTTATCGTTCAACGTCTTAACCTCTGTTTTCAAAGCCTGGGTAAGTAGTGACATCAGAGCGTCCACCTCGAAGGAGGAGCGGTTCCAGTTTTCTGTTGAGAAGGCATAAAGGGTTAGGTATTCAACGCCGAGTTCTGCGCATGCCTCGGTGACGTTTCGCACAGCATCCACCCCATGTTGATGGCCGAAAACCCTCATCTTGCCCTGCTCCTTCGCCCAACGGCCATTGCCGTCCATTATCACAGCGATATGCCTTGGCAGTCTATCAATAATAATCTTATCCTTTAATGTATCCATTAATCAATAGTTCTTAGAGTATTTCTTATCCGATCCTGGATTGCAGTCGTCATTACCAGGGAGAACGAATTTATATACTATGGAGAAGTTCAAGTATCCGAACCAATCGGTGTCGTGTCTGTTACCTCTTTGAATATATTGCATATCATTTCCTGCTAAGCCGTTAGGGTCAATATATTGTAAATCATCTATCGTCCCGTTATATTGCGGATAATAGGCGTGACAGTCGTCAATCCAGTCGGTAAAAGTGAGGTTCATTCTCCATTCGAGGGCGAGGCCCACTTTCTTTCCCGCGCTATACTTCACTCCCACACCAAAGGGTACAGACGCGCTCCAGTTGCTGTATTTCGGGCTTTTGGGCTCCGACTCATAATCCTCTACATCGGTGATGATGCCTGACAACTGCGTGCCGTCCAACGCCTTAGGGTTGAAATAGAACCCTGAGATGCCGCCAAAGATATATGGGGAGATATAGCTTCTCTTGCTACCCGTGAAATAATCAAAGAAATTAAATTCTGCAACTATTGACACATCATGTGCTGTCGTCTTGAAGGCGAGTCCGCGCTCAGGCATATAGTTTGAGACAGCGTCATCACCATGAAGGTTAAGGTAAGAATACGAGAGACGGAACGCCCACCGTGTTCCACCATAATATCTCACCACCGCGCCAAGGCCAAGACTGCTCTGACGAAGCGGCATCTTCGGATTTATATCTCCCATATAATATGACAACCCGACTGACGGACCCACTTCTATGACCTGACCACACACCATCTTTGATGGCAAAAAAACTCCTATTAATAGGACAACCAACGCTAATGCAAAATGTTTTTCTTTATTTTTCATTCTATAACCAATTCTTTTTCAGTTGATTGACAGTCGATTATACATCATACAATTAAAACGACAAATTTATATTTTTTTTCATTATAATCCAAAAAAATTTCCTATTTCGTTTCAAATTCGAGAAAACGGCACGACTGTAACGAAAAGGTGACTTCAGATATCTGCACAATAACGACAGAATATGAAAAAAAATTGTACAGATTCTATTTGTTTTATATTAAATTGGAGCGACGAGATGAATAAAGAACCCTGATTCTCCAAGTCCGTTAAAGCCGTATTCAAAACGAACGACCTTGTCATAATATGTTACGAAATCAATGCCAACGCCTGTCCCGAAGAGCCATCTGTTAGCCATCTTTGACACCACGCCCTCATGGAGCGGGACATTCCACGAGTAGGCGAAATCGAAGAAAACGTTTGCGTATAAGGCTATATGAATCTTGCCAAACCGCTCATTCTTAATAAATGGCAGATGCTTTGTCACCGGCTTGACAATCTCATATTTCAGGTTATTCTTACATAACGCAAAGTTTAGAGCGTCAACGACATAAAGGTCGTATGTGCGGACATAGTCATTCCGGTATCCCAGCCCTTGCGACAAGAAATAAGGAGCTGAGGTAGTGTTTGAGAGCCTCGTTGTCACATTCGATGCCCAGTAGAACCTTCCACTTATCGGGAAATACAGGTCAGCGGTCAGTTTGCCATAGAACAAGTCTGGTTCATCATCAAAGATTCCGACTCCTATCTTCGTCAGTTCAAGCTCCAAATAATGTCCGTTGAGAGGATAGTTATGGTCGTCGCGGTAGTCGTTCTTAAACACTGCCGAGACAGAGAAGTAGTGGATATCAGAGTTGCTTGCGAAGTCGTTGTTCATCAATAAGATGCTGTCATTGAATGACCTGTCGTAATAGTTGAGTTCGAGGAACAGCCTGTTTCGGTATCCGAACCTAAAATAAGGTTTTAGCGAGGTGAAAAACGACTTTTGAGCAAAGTCCCTTCCTCCGTTAAAATAAGCCACCTTATCGTCAACGGTCATAAAGGGCATTTCCTTATCTCTCAGGTAGCCGGACGATACGCTCAGTCCAAGACGTTGGTTATCAGTAAGGTATGGAATATCGTACAAGAAGGCGAGTTTTTGGTTATAGCCTCCTATGACGGTGAGGCCGAGTTCATGTTTCAACCCGAACAGATTAGAATAAACGAGGTCGAAGCCAAGGCTTAGGCGCGAGATGTCTTTTGCCTCAAGCCAAGAGGAAATATTTCTGTCGGCGTATGCCAAGTAAGGGTACGGCCAGAGGTACCAGCGTTCCACCACATCGACAACAAGCACTTTGCCATTGTCGTCCTCGTCAACCCAAGAGAAGTCAACGAAGTTGAAAAGGGAGGTGTTCAGAAGGTTCTCACGGCTCTGCCTTAACTTTTCAAAGGAATCGTCATCAGGGAAGATAGTATCTCCCACATTGACAAGCAGTTCCCTATAGATGGTGGAAGGCTTGGTGACATTATTACCGACAAGGCTGATATTGTTTATCACAAAAAAATCGCCTTCATTATTTTGGGATAGAGCCAAGAAAGGCAAGAGCAGCAGGGAGAGGAGGCAGGCATTCTTAAGAAGGCGTAGCATGATGATTGTCAGTTAGTCGTTCATCATATTGCAGTAGTTCTCGTACCTCCATCTTGCGATAGTATTGTTTTCTACAGCTTTTTTCACCGCGCAGTCAGGTTCGTGCAGATGAGTGCAGTTATTAAAGCGGCAGTCGTGCATCATGGCGCGCATTTCAGGGAAGCGTTGTGCGAGGGTGTCTTTTTCCATATCGTAAAGGGCGAACTCTTTAATGCCAGGGGTATCAATGATATAGCCTCCAAAACGAAGATGGAACATCTGTGCATACGTTGTAGTATGCTTACCTTTCTCATTGGCATAAGATATCTCCCCGACACGCAGATTTAGGTTCGGGTCAAGCCTATTTACCAATGCCGACTTCCCTACGCCGGAATGTCCCGACAGCATGGTAATCTTGTCTTTCATCACTGACTCAAGCAAATCGCAGTTATAGCCCGTTTTTGCTGAGACCTTAAACGATTGATAGCCAATATTTTGATATGTGGCAATCAGCTCATCGGCTAATGCGTTCTGTTCGTCATCGTACAAGTCGCACTTGTTGAACACCACGACGACGGGGATATGATAAGCCTCTGCGGTCACGGCGAACCTGTCGATAAAGCCTGTCGAGGTCCTCGGATAAGCCACGGTGGCCACGACGACAGCCCTGTCAACATTAGCGGCGATGATATGTGATTCTTTTGAAAGGTTCACCGACTTCCTGACGATAACGTTATTTCTTGGAAGAATCTTGTCTATCACGCAGGTGTCCTTATCCTGTTCTCTCTCGAAATTCACCATGTCGCCAACAGCGACAGGGTTAGTTGTTCGTATCCCGTCTAACCTAATCCTACCTCTCAGACGGCATTGAACAATAGTGCCGGCATCATCTTGTACGTCATACCAGCTTCCCGTTGACTTTATCACTCTACCTATAGGCATATCTCAACAAAAAATTTTGTTGCAAAGGTACAGAAAATTATTCAATTACGCTATAATAATTGATAACGTTTTCCTGGGAGAGCTTGAAGCACCCTGTCAAACTCAAGAGAGAGCAGCACGGAAGCAATCTTTGCCGGCGGGAGCTCGGTCTTTACAATTATCTCGTCTAAATGCACAATGTTTCTTTCGCCGAAGACATCGACAATTTTTTTCTCGTTATCGCTAAAGTCACGGAACAGGCGCATCTGTTTGGCGACGACTTTAGAATCCACGTCCCACCTCATATAGAATCTCAGGTCATCGACATTTGTGATAAGACTTGCTTTATTGGTCTTAATCAGATGGTTACATCCCTCGCTAAAGACGTCTCCCACCCTACCCGGCACTGCAAACACATCTCTGTCGTAGGAGTTCGCCAACTCGGCAGTGATGACGGCGCCTCCTTTCAGTCCGCTCTCCACCACCACCAAACAGTCCGACATTCCTGCCACTATTCTGTTTCGCCTCGGGAAGTTCTCCCTGTCAGGCATTGTACCACTCATATATTCTGTTAACACACCTCCTTTCTGTATCATTTTCTCTGCCAAGAGCTTGTTTGCCGAAGGGTACATAGTCTGCAAACCGTGGCCAAGGACCCCGACGGTATCCAAGCCATATTTTAACGCCGTCCTATGTGCAGCGGCATCCACTCCATAGGCCAACCCACTTATAATCAGGACGTTATCAGCTGCCAACCCATCGACAATCATCTCTGTAATAGCCTTCCCATAATCAGAGATGTTGCGTGTTCCAACCACGCCGACAACCTTATCTGCATTCAAATCGGCATTACCTTTATAATATAGCATCAACGGGCCGTCGTGGCAGTGCAGCAGTCTTTTCGGATAGCCCGCATCGAGATAAAACAAAGGCTTAACGCCCCGTTTCTCCACGAAACGAAGCTCCTCCTCCGCCCTCTGCAATACATGCTTCGACTTAATGCTGCCAACCACACGTTCCGTAATACCCGGCACCTTCACCAGCAACGCTTCCGTCTCCCGGAACACAGCCTCGGCACCACCGCAGTACGCCACCAGCCGCTTCCCGTTGACATCACCTACCCCCGGAACTAATGTCAAGGCAATCTCATAAAGTTTTTGTTCGTTCATGATGCAAAAATAACATATTTTTCAATACATATCACATTGATTTATAATTAATTACGTTAATTTTTATTAACATTTGGACAAGAACACCCCATCAAATCATTAATTTAATTTCACAAATAAATCTATCATCTTCACAACAAAAACACTATATTTGCAAAAAATTTTCGTTTGATAAAAAGAGTACTCATTTGTCCGTTAAATTGGGGATTAGGACATGCAACACGTTGTGTCCCAATTATAAAAGCCTTGACAAGCCAAGGCTGCGAGGTGATAATTGCCGCTGACAAGGCACCATTATCCTACCTTCAGCATATTTTTCCCAACCTTGAGTTCATAAAGCTGCCCGGATTCAACCCTATTTACAGCAGGTCGAACTCGCAGGTCCTCAAGATGTTAGCCTCATTTCCGGGGGCAATAATGGATTTTCACCGCGACCGCAAGGCAATAAAATCTATCGTAAGGACTCACAACATCGACATTGTCATCTCCGACAACAGGTTCGGATGCTGGAGCAAAGAGGCCCACTCAGTCTTCATCACACACCAGCTTAACATCCAGATTCCTTCCTTATGGAAATGGGCAACCCCAATCATCAACTTATTCAACAACAGCTACATAAGGAGATATGACGAGGTCTGGGTACCTGATTCTGAGGAGGAGCCTTCTCTATCGGGAGTATTGTCACACCCATTTAAATTAGACAAGAAAATATTATATATCGGGCTTCTGAGCAGATTTTGCAACAACGAAGCAAACAACAAAGGCGAAAAAGGCACCAAATATCTATTCATTCTTTCCGGTCCAGAGCCACAAAGGACTATTCTTGAAGACATTATCTTGAAGCAGGCCAAAAGCACCAAGGACAACATAGTGATTCTCAGGGCGATGCCTGATTCAGCCGACTTAAGGAAAGACATACCCGCCAACGTGGTGATGCTGAACAACGCCGATGACAGCCTGTTCATCCACCTAATACAAGACTCCGAAAACATTATTTGCAGAAGCGGATACTCCTCCCTGATGGATATGGTGCGCCTTAACAGGACGGCATTCCTCATCCCAACGCCGGGACAGACTGAACAAGAATACCTCGCCAAACTGCATGGCGACAAAGGTTATTTCAAATGGTGCAAACAGTCTGATTTCAAGATAGATAACGTACGCATGCCCGACATATCGATACATGACAAATTTGATGATAACGAGGAGAAAATCAACGACTTCATCGAAAAATGGCTTAATGAACTGTTAACAACAAAATAATAATACCATGGCACTAAATTATATCGTCTGGAATGTCAACCCATATATCTTCACCTTTCCTGAGAACTTCCCACTCTTAGGCGGCCGCCCTATCGCTTGGTACGGGCTTCTGTGGGCGTTGGTCTTCCTTTTCGGCTACTGGATTATGAAAAAAATCTTTAAGAAAGAAAACATAAGCGACGACTATCTCGACAAACTCCTCATGTATATGTTGATTTTCACCATCATAGGAGCGCGGCTTGGACATTGTCTGTTTTATGAGCCATCGTATTATTTCTCCGACCCGATAAAGTTCCTTTACGTCTGGGAAGGCGGCCTCGCAAGTCACGGGGGAGCGATAGGCATCCTCATCGGGCTCTTCATTTACTCAAGGAAGGTGAAGAAGCCATATCTCTGGATTCTTGACAGGATTGTGATTCCCGTCTCTATTGGCGGCGCGTTTATCAGGATCGGAAACCTCATGAACTCAGAGATTTACGGGGACGCCACAACCCTTCCTTGGGGATTCAAATTCGTCCGCGACTGGGCTCCCGGTACACCGATAGACATGATTCCCGCCTGCCACCCGACACAAATTTACGAGGCATTAGTCTGCATCATCGTCTTTATCGTCCTGATTACACTCTTTTTCAAGAAAGACACCATCAACAAATATCCCGGATTCTTCTTCGGATTCTTCTGCACCGTGGTCTTCGGCTCAAGAATACTGATTGAATTTATCAAACAGCCCCAAGTCGATTTCGAGAACTCAATGACCCTTGACATGGGACAATGGCTGAGTATCCCATTCCTCATCGCTGGAATAGCGTTCATGGTGATGGGACTGAAAGGAAAATTTGCCAACAAAAAACGCTAACATCATCTTTTTCAATAGATTTCTTTATCTTACCTTACGGGAAGGAAAAGATATTTCTTGCGGCGAGAGTTGAATGCCACGGTCATTATTCTGTGGCAAAAAGAGCATTTTTCTATAATGAGAAGCAGACAATAATGGAGGTCTTAATGCTTTATTCGTTGCTTATTGTCATCTTTTCTTAGCACATCGCATTGGAAAGCGGTCGAAAAACGCAGCAGCGTGAGTTAATAATTTCATTAACACGAAAAAGGGAGCAGCAGAAGCCACTCCCAATGTTTTCAACAAGAAACAACATCTACAAATACTGAATAAACGCCTCAATCTCTGCATCAAGAGCGGTCTCGATTTCAGAGCGCAAATCCGTGCGGTTATGTTTCTTCACTGTTTCAAGCAACTGGTTGATAAGGCTAAGTTCATCGCGCACGTCTTCCGAATAATACTCGATAAAGACAGGTTTCAACGACTTATAATATCTAAGGTTATCCAAGGAGTTGACGAATATCTTCGACAGCATCTCATCACCTTTTTCAGCGGCGCCGGCTCTGTAATATAAATCCGGGTAATAGGCCATATACATGTCATAAGGCACTTTTTCATCTGGGAAGAAGTATTGGCACTTATCGAGGACTGTGACAGCCTCCTCATTTCGTTGGCGGTTTACAAGTGCTTGTGCGAGACGCATATAAGCCTGTTTAACATAGATAAGGTTACGTCTGCTTTCCGGGTCAACAGTGACACCGGGTTCATTGAGGTTACCCCATCGTGAGTTATTCACGAGCAGGTCGTATGAGCCATCGATATACACGCCTCCGACACCTTTATAATAATCCTCTGCCAGAACAGGCATGAAGCGATATGACATTCCTTCCTGATGCATATACTTGTCAATGCCGAGAACGTTAGCGATGTCGCTAAGGCTTGTGAAGTAAACCGCTCTCTCCCAATCATTTGTAGCCATAAAGTCAAGAAGCATAAGGTCATTTTTAATAAGGTAAGAAACGTTTTCAGGAATAGTCCACACTATCTCATCAACGATTTTATCCTTCATGCTCTCCGGCACAATGCCGTTAGCGATGACCTTCTCTTTGTCAACGGTGAGCTTCAGTTTTCTTGATGGGAAATAGTTCACTTTTCTACCCGACATATCTGTTGCCTTTGTGCGCGGGTTGTCGCTTTTCACGAACTCGATAGCGTCGATGAGCTCGACAGGACCGTCAATCACATCTTGGATATAGACCTGTTCATTGACGCCATTATTATATTGGTCAGGGGTGAGAGTGAGAGGTAGTCTTTCCGAGTCATAAATTTTGCGTCCCATCTGGTGTACGTACCAGTATCCGGATGAGAGCATATAGTTACACACTCTGACATCGGTGCGGTAGCCTTCCACTTCCTGTACATACCAAAGTGGGAAGGTGTCGTTATCGCCGCGAGTGACGATGACGGCGTTTTCCGGCAGTTGAGTAAGATAGTTCTTACCCCAGTCGAGAGCGGAGGTCTTGCCCGCGCGGTTGTGTCCTTCCCAGCCTTGGGCGGCCATCAGCACTGGGACGAGGAGGCAGGCAGCAGTAGATATTATTGTTGCCACCTTCCTGTTTTTCAGCAGTTTCTCAAGCCCGCTGATTATTCCGAGCACGCCGAAGCCAATCCAGATAGCGAAGGCGTAGAACGAGCCGGCATAAGAGTAATCGCGCTCACGGGGCTGGTATGGGGTCTGGTTCAGATACATGACGATAGCGATTCCCGTCATGAAGAAAAGCAGGAACACCACCCAGCAGTTCTTCGAGTCGTTCTTCAGCTGGTAGAAAAGGCCTATCAAGCCCAACAACAGAGGCAGGAAATAATATTCGGTATGAGCGGCGTTCTGCATGGTCCTTGGCAGGTCGTCTTGGTTGCCGAGACGCGGGTTGTCAACGAAGCCGAGGCCGCTGACCCAATTACCGTGCTCTATTTCCCCTTGACCCTCAATATCATTCTGGCGGCCGACGAAATTCCACATAAAGTAACGCCAATACATCCAGCCGCATTGGTAATCGAGGAAAAACCGTAGATTCTGGCCGAAGGTTGGGATTAGCACACGCTCTTTTGTTCCGTCAGGACGGCGCTGGGTCGTGACATTCATCTTCGACTTATCGATATAGCGTTCGTATGTCTTCGTGAAAGTGTTTCTCGATCCGTTCCACATCCTTGGGAACAACGTCATCACGTTATCGTCATAGAGATATTCTCCGGGGTTCTTTGCCACCTCCACATATTTGCCTTTCTTCTCATCTTTATAATAAATAGGAGAGCCTTCCGTCATATCGTAAGGCTTGCCCGTATAGTATGCGCCATAAAGGATAGGCCACGAGCCATACTGCTCACGTTTGAGGTAGGAGAGCATCGACACTGCGTCCTTAGGCTCGTTCTCGTTGATAGGCGTGTTCGCATTGGCACGAATAGCGAGCATGAAGAATGACGAATAGCCGATGAGGATGAACATAAACGAAAGTACCACGGTATTAAGGACAGGTTTATAATATTTTGTAGAATACCATAATCCAATGACTATCAGTGCGATGATTAAGGCAAAATAGAATATTGTACCAAAGTTAAACGGAAGGCCGAGGGTGTTCACGAAGAAAAGCTCGAACTTTCCTGCGAGAGAGACGATGGCTGGGATTAAGAGCACTTGGATAAAGCCCACCAAGACTACAGAGATGATGCCGGCGGTGATGAAGCCCTTCCAAGAGAATTTGAATTTCTTATAATACACCACATAAACTATTGCAGGAATGGCGAGAAGGTTCAGGAGGTGAACACCGATGGAGAGGCCGATGAGGTAAGCGATAAAGATAATCCAACGGTAATGATTCGGCTCGTCGGCCACCGACTCCCACTTCAGTATAGCCCAGAAGGTTATTGCCGTAAGGAAGGACGACATGGCATACACCTCGCCCTCAACAGCGTTAAACCAGAACGAGTCGGTGAAAGTGTATGACAGCGCACCAATGGCAGAGGCGGCGAGGACAGCAACCTTATTGATTACCGGGGAGCCGTCGCCATCTTTAAGCCAAATCTTCTGCGCAAGCATAGATATTGTCCAGAAAAGGAAGAGAATGGTGAAACTGCTGCACAGGCACGACATAATGTTTATCATCATAGCCACTTTCGTCACGTCACCAAAGGCGAACAAGGTGAAAAAACGGCCTATCAGCTGGAACAACGGTGCTCCCGGAGGGTGACCCACCTGCAACTTGTTTGCTGTTGAAATATACTCACCACAATCCCACCAACTTACAGTAGGCTCCATAGTGAGGAAAAATACAATGGTAGCGACAAGGAAAACGCACCACCCCACAATGTTGTTTAACTTTTTGAAACTCATCAGTTTATTTTTAAATTGTCTTATTATTTCAAGCCAAAAGCCTTACATTATTAATAAAATGCAAAGATAATATTTTTTATTTCAGCAACATTAATTATGCTGTTTTTATTATACAACATGACAAAAAAAACGTGTGAAATATTTTTTTGAAAAAAAAGGAGAAATTTTATTGTACGTATTAAAAAAAGTATTACTTTTGCACTCGCATTCAGAATTGAAAAGATGTCGAGTGGTGTAATGGTAGCACTGCAGATTTTGGTTCTGCCTGTCAAGGTTCGAATCCTTGCTCGACAACATCATCAAATGATACGGAAGGCCTGCTACGGAATGTAACAGGTTTTTTTATTATAAGAAAATGATTACAAAGGAACAAATCATCAAACTGGCTGAAGAGGCCTTGGAAGGAAGCGACAAATTCGTTGTTAACGTTTCGATTAGCAAGAATAACGTCATAGGGCTATATCTTGATTCGGATAGCTCTGTAACAATTGACGACTGCGTTAAAGTTAGCCGTTATATTAACGAGCGGCTCGACAGAGATGTCGAGGACTACGAGCTCAATGTATCATCGGCGGGAATTGACGAGCCACTGCGCATGAAGAGGCAGTACAACAAGTATATAGGCAACGAGCTTACCATCACTGACAACAACGGGGAGAGCAGGCTGTATCGGCTGAAGGCGGTGCTTGATGAGGCTGTCGAGGTGGAGTTAGCGGAGCAGAAGACAGGCCGCAAGGGTGCACCGGCAAAATACCACGAGGCACAGACCTTGGCATTCAGCGATATAAAGATTGCAAAGCCTTATATTAAAATATAGATAACAAACAAATAATATACGATGGACACACTTAACTTAATCGACACCTTCTCTGAATTTAAGGAGTTCAAGAACATCGACCGCGAAGCTATGATGCACATCCTCAGTGATGTCTTCAAGGCCATGCTCGCAAAAAAATATGGCAGCGACGAGTATTTCGACATCATCGTTAATATTGACAAGGGTGACTTGGAGGTTTACCACAACCGCACCGTCGTCGAAGACGGCAAGGTGGAGGACGAACTGGCCGAGATAGAGTATTCTGAGGCAATAAAGATCGAGCCTGACTTTGAGGTAGGCGACGAGGTGGCTGAAGTCGTAAACATCTCAAGCTTCGGCAGAAGAGAGATTCTCGCAATACGACAGAACCTCCAGACAAAAATCATGGAGTACGAGAAAGAGAACATCTACCTTAAATATAAAGATAAGGTTGGAGAGGTTGTAAACGTCGAGGTATCACAGTCGTGGCGTAAAGAGATTATCGCCGTCGATGAGGAAGGGATAGAGCTCGTCCTCCCAAAAGCCGAGCAGATTCCTGCCGACATATATAAGAAAGGTGAAAACCTACGCGCAATAGTGAAAAGCGTGGAGAACAAGAACGGCTCACCCGTCATCACTCTGTCAAGGACATCGGAGATATTCCTCCAAAGGCTCTTCGAGCAAGAGGTGCCAGAGGTTTACGACGGATTAATCACAATAAGGAAAATAGTGCGCGAACCCGGCCAGAGAGCTAAGATAGCCGTAGAGTCTTATGATGACAGGATAGACCCAGTGGGCGCTTGCGTCGGAATGAAAGGCTCCCGTATCCACGGCATAGTGAGAGAACTCAGGAACGAGAATATCGACGTCATCAATTACACTACTAAACCTGACCTCTTCATAACCAGAGCATTAAGCCCTGCGAAAATCACCTCTATCGTAATCCACGAGTCAAGGAAACTCGCAGAAGTATATATGGAGAACGACCAAGTGAGCCTCGCCATCGGTAAGGGCGGATACAACATCAAACTCGCAGGCAGACTTACAGGCTATGACATCGATGTATATCGTAACACCGACGAGGTTGACATGGAGGACGACGTCGATTTGAAAGAGTTCAACGACGAAATCGACGACTGGATCATCGAATCTCTCAGGAGAATGGGCTGCGACACCGCTAAGAACGTCCTCGCCTATACCCCTGAAGAAGTGGCGACACGCGCCGACCTCGAAATAGAAACCGTCAACGATGTGTTCAGAATACTTCAGGCTGAATTCTCCGATGATGAGAACTAACACCCATTGACAACAAAAGAAAAACAATATTTTGAAAGAAAAAAAGAGTAATAACATAATAATATTCTATGTCCGAAGAAATAATAAACATCAGATTATCAAAAGCTGCCAAAGAGTTTAACGTCGGCACCTCTACGATAGTGGAATTCCTCGCAAAGAAAGGCTTCAACATCGACCCGTCACCGAACTCAAAACTCACAGCTGAACAGTATGCCTTGGTAGTGAAAGAATATCAAGGCGAGAAAGAAGTGAAGAAAAACGCCGACCAACTCGGCAATCTCACATTCAAAGGTAAAACAATCACTGTCGAGACGACAGAGAAACCCAATACTGTTGAAGAAGAAGAGGCTCACACCATCTCTATCAAAACAACTATCATCCATGAAAAAGAAGAGATTGAGACCCCTCAAAAGGCTGCTCCTAATGTCAAAAAGCCAGCTGAGCCGAAACATGAACCGGTAAAGCCTTCTGAAGAGAAACAACAGCCAAAAGAGGAGAAAAAAGAACAACCTGTCATCGAAACAACTTCAGAACCTGTTAATACACAACCGGTTGAGAAAAATGAGACTCCTACAACACCCGTCATCGAACCTGAAAAGGAGAAAATAGTGGATGTTGCAGAAGAAAAGAAGACTGATGAACATATTAAAATTAATGTCGTTGGGAAAATTGATCTTCCTGAAACAAAAAAAGCCAAAGAGAACAAAGGTAACGGACAGCCGGTAAACAATGGCAAAAAGGAAGATTCCAATCAACAACCCAAACAGCCTCAAACTGTTAAGCCAAACATTGCTGCTCAGAATAATAAAAAGGAGAAACAAGAACAGACAGTCCCGACAGTGAAACCTGCCAAACCGGAACAGCCTGCCAAACCTGCTTCTTCACAACAACAGAAACAGCCACAACCTGCTAAACAACCTGAAGCACAAAAGACAACCACATCTCCTGCGACAGGAACAAACGCTTCAGCTGAGAAAAAAGACTCTGACATCAACTTCATACCTACACAGTTCATGAAACTTGAAGGTCCAAAGATTATTGACAAGATAGAGTTACCAGCCGAACGCAAACCTAAAGGCAAACAGCCTATCGCATCTTCGGGTGACGACAAGTTCTCAAAGGACAAGAAAAAGAAACGCAAACGTATAGGCAACGCGCCTGTGAACCCTAACGAGGTGAACGGACAAGACAGACCTAAGAACAACAACAAGCAACAGAACCAAGGCGGCAACAAGCCTCAAGGCCAAGGTGGCAACAAACAGCAAGGTCAAGGTGGACAACCTCAAGGTAACAAACAGCAGAATGCCGGAAAGAACAATGAGAACCGCAAGAACAACGACCGCCTAAAGAAAGGCAAACAACCTGTTATTGAGGAGAAAGTTGAGCTGACAGACGAGGAAATCCAGAAACAGATTAAAGAGACACTGGCACGCCTGTCACCTCTTGGAAAATCGAAGACCTCAAAGCACCGTCGTGAGAAACGCCAGAACATACATAACGAGATCGAAGAGGAGAGACTGCACGAGCTTGAGGAAAAGAAAGTCCTTAAGGTCACGGAGTTCGTTACAGCTAACGAGTTAGCTACGATGATGAACATCCCTGTCACCAAGGTCATCTCAACATGTATGAGCCTCGGAATGTTCGTCTCCATCAACCAACGTCTTGACGCTGAGGTCCTTGCCGTCGTTGCTGAGGAGTTCGGTTTCACCATCGAGTTCACAAGCATCGATGTTCAAGAGGCTCTTGCTGAGAACGACGAGCCGAACAACCCGGAGGACCTCGTACCAAGAGCTCCTGTCGTAACCGTCATGGGTCACGTTGACCATGGTAAGACTAAGCTTCTCGACTTCATCAGAAGCACTAACGTCGTAGCAGGCGAGGCCGGTGGTATCACCCAGCATATCGGAGCATACGAGGTGAAGACAGAGTCGGGAAAGAAGATAACATTCCTCGACACTCCTGGTCACGAGGCGTTCACCGCAATGCGTGCCCGTGGTGCAAAACTCACTGATGTCGCCATCATCGTTATCGCTGCCGATGACAATGTGATGCCGCAAACAATAGAGGCTATCAACCACGCTCATGCCGCCAACGTCCCTATCGTCTTCGCTATCAACAAGATAGATAAGCCCACAGCTGACCCACAGAAGATTTATCGCCAACTTGCCGACATGAACATACTCGTTGAGGAATGGGGCGGCAACGTACAATCACAAGAGATTTCCGCCAAACAAGGTATAGGCGTTGACGAGCTCCTTGAGAAAGTACTTCTCGAAGCCGAGATGCTTGACCTCAAAGGCAACCCTAACAGGCTTGCTAAAGGCACAGTCATCGAATCGGCACTCGACAAAGGACGCGGCTACGTGGCGAAGATTCTGGTACAGGAAGGCACCTTGCACGTAGGCGACATGGTTCTTGCCGGTACAACATACGGAAAGGTGAAAGCCATGTTTAACGAACGTAACCAGCAAATCAAAGAGGCTGGACCGTCCACCCCACTGCTGCTGCTCGGCCTTAACGGCGCACCTCAAGCCGGCGACAACTTCAATGTCATGAACGATGAACACGAAGCCAAGACAATAGCTAACAGACGTACTCAGCTACAACGCGAACAAGGCCTTCGTACCCAGAAACATATCACCCTCGCCGAAATAGGACGCCGTATCGCTATCGGTGACTTCAAAGAACTGAACATCATCGTAAAAGCCGACGTCGATGGCTCTGTGGAGGCTTTGTCCGACTCATTACTTAAACTTTCAACAGAAGAGGTTCAAGTTAACGTCATCCACAAATCTGTGGGCGCAATAAGCGAGTCCGACATCATGCTCGCCTCTGCTTCAAACGCTATCATCGTAGGATTTAACGTCCGCCCAACAATGCAGGCAAGAAGAATAGCCGAACGCGAACAAATAGATATCCGTATCTACTCTATCATCTATACCGCCATCGAAGAAATCAAAGCCGCTATTGAAGGTATGCTCGCACCTGAAATACAAGAAGTTGTAACATGCAACATCGAAATACGCGAGACATTCAAAATCAGCAAGGTTGGCACTATCGCCGGCTGTATGGTTCTTGACGGAAAGGTTAACAGACAAACAAAAATACGTGTCATACGCGATGGTATAGTGGTGTTTACCGGTAACCTCGGCTCCCTGAAACGCTTCAAAGACGATGTCAAAGAAGTATCCGCCGGATTTGAATGCGGTCTTAACATTGAGAACTTTAACGACATCAAAGTCGGTGATATCATCGAAGGCTATCAGGAAAAAGAAGTGTCAAGAAAATTGTAATATATCACCACTATTATTCATAAAGAGACTGTCTAACAATGAACTGAACTTTGTCCCAAGAGTAAGACTTACAACTTCTGGGGCAAAGTTCAAAGTAAGGCAGTCTCTTTTTAATTATACTATTCAACATAACAACCATCACAAGATTGTTCCAATACCAATGTATTCTGATGAATATATTGAGTTTCACTTTCTCCGCGAGAAATTCCTTGGCATACATCAAAGGCTATTTCCGAATCCCCAAAGACCATTATAATAAGAACGAGAAAAAAGAGATTTCAGACCCAATCCACTCTCTTATTTCATGATTCAGTATTTATATTGACCGGAAACTATCGAACTCAAATCTCTTTGCTGTAAAACAAATATTTATTATTACAAAGACAACCTTTTTTAGATAAGATATTATTGTTGTCTCTGTTGTCATTGTTGTCGTTTGTTTGACGGCAATATAGTAATCGAGCGGCACGCGAAAGTGCATTGTAAGACTTTCAGCGTGCCGCTCGTGTTATCAACGGCTAACCAATGTTTCTAAGAAGCCATCATCAGATTCAAATCTTGTTCAACACATTTAATATTCTCTCACCGAGACCAATGGTGTATCCCTGAAGCACGAAGACTACTTCATTATTAGAGTTCGCAATAATGAAGACTGGAAGGCTCTTGTTATGAAGCTTCATATTAGAGACGACCTCCGAAAGCATCGTCCCGTCTTCCACCCCAAGGGTAACATTTGATGGTAACTCATTAAAGTTCTTTAACTTGAAGTTATTCAGGCTCTTCTCATCTTGGAAAACGAAAATCATGGTTCCGCCCCACTCGTCGAACTTCTCCTTCAAAATAGAGATGTCCTGCATCGCATGTGTCGTAGGCTCACTCCCACCATCGAGAAGGCCAAGGACATAGAAGTGACGCCCGGCAATCTGCAGCAGGCTCTTATCTTCATCCGAACCAACAGGCATAAAACGATTCTCTGAATTGAAGTTACCGATAATCTGGACTCCATCAACAGGCTCTCTCATAACAAGTTGAACCTCAGTAGTCTTCCCGCTCTCAACAGTGAAGAAAGCATTTCTCTCAAGCACGCTTCCATCAGCAAGACGTGTACCGGAAATCAACACATAATATCCGGGATCCATCTCAAGAGCACCGTCTTCCATGAGCTGGGAATAAAGCATTCCTACATCCATTCCTGGGTCTTTATCATCATACGACAAGAGGTCGAAAGTGTTTCCATTGAACTTCTTTATTGTGAAATGTGTGTAGTATCGTGGGTCGGGCATATTTGTTGTCGGCTGATATTCAATCAATAGCAATCCTTTCTCAACATCAGGTTTCTCTACCATAGCCTCAAAGACAACGTCATTCCAGACCTTATTATCATAATATTGCACCTTGCCTGTCACGGGGTCGATTCGAGCAGCAATGCCGTTAACCCTCGACAAGGCGACGAAGAAGATGTCACGGGAACGGGTGTCAGCAACACGCGAGCTCATAACGCCCGTCGGAAGCATAGGTATCTTACGGACATTCAAGTCGTTACGCAAAACGATGTTCTCGCTCACCCAATCGACAACGTCCTTCGCTGATGCAAAAGCAGGCAAAGAGTTCTTCAACTCTTTCTTATACGGGCGAATCATCTCGTTTAAAACACGAGGGCTATAGACATATCTGTTAAAGATGTCTATTGGAAGGCCACAGTTGTCTGTCATCAGCAGGCGAGCATCGAAACAGTCTGTCAACACGTCCAAAGAAACGTCACGGAGGTCTTTATCTGTGATAACACGTAACAAGTCGTAAGCGTACTCGGCATGACCATTTTTCTCGGCATAATCCACGAAGTCTTTGATATTCTGATAGTTTCCCCATGTCTTTTCCATAATATCCTTTTGATAGCCGCCAATATTCTGGGCTGTCACGCAGCTTGCAATATAGGCATTCCTGAGTGAGTCTTCGAAAGCAAAACGGCGGTCGTTCTCCTCACGCATCTCCTTGGTCACCTCCGGAATGCGAGCCTTCTCCATTGGAGGGACGATGTCAAACTCCTCCACAACGGTTTCGGTTCCTTTTCTATCAAGAACAATACTAATATTTTCAGTATCACCTATTTTCAGTACCTGATAGCCATATCTCCCATCTTTTGAGGCGTAAATCATCATCGAGCCAAGACCTGCGGTCATCCAAGTATTTCCGTTTTCATCTGTTGTCTTGGTGGCGACGGTACAAAACTCAGCGTAGTTATAAATTTTGAAATCGACTCTTGCATCTGGGACAGGATTACCATCATTATCAACGACTTGGATATTCAGTTTAGCGGTTTCGGCATAGTTATACACCACATTTATCTCAGTATGGTTTGAAGTACGTTCGATGACTTCCTCTGGTCCATAATATCTGCCGAACACTCTTGTATGGAGCAGGAGGCATCGGGAGGCGGGAGCGTTAAACCAGCCCAAATCGAGTACTGGTTCGGGTTCGCATGCACCGAGGAAATGCCATTCTCCATCAACCCAAGCCTCGACCCATGCGTGATTGTCATCGCAATGCGCCCATCTTGGGGTATAGACCTGGCGGGCGGGGATACACACCGAGCGCAATGCCGCGACGAGGAAGGTGGACTCCTCACCACAACGGCCCCATGAGGTCTTCACGGTGGCAAGAGGAGAGCTTGTCCTTGAATCGGAGCCTTTATAGTTTGCCTTCTCATGGCACCAATGGTTCACCTCAAGAACAGCATCATACATCGACAAGCCGCTCACCCTGTCCTTTAACTCATCATAAAAGACGAAACGCGAGTCATCAAGGTTCTCATTGTTTATCCTGACGGGGACAACAAAATGGTTAAACTCACGTTCGGGAACGATAGCGCCCCAAGGCATCTCTTCTTTAGCCCTGAATGAAGCATTGACATTCTTTAGGAAGAAGTCACCGGAATAGTCAGTGACATCGCAAAGAGGCATATACGCGTAGAGGAACTCAAGGGCTTCACGTTCCCTAACGCTCAAATCATCATCAAAGATAGAGAACGGCGCATCGTCAGCAAAGGCTAACATCTTGTTATCCAAGTCATCACGCACATCAGCGCGTTGAGATGAATCTGTGATGAAATGTTTCTCCCCACCACAAGATAATGACATAAGAGAAACAGAAATGATTGCGATAATAAGTGTGAGATGTTTCATGGTATGATACAGATATTAAAAGAGTTAAGAGAACGCAACAAGTGACGGCTCTCTTAACTCATAGAATTGGGGAAAATTATCTTAAGATATTTGCGTTTCTATCAGGGCCATACGAGACGAAGCGCACGGGCAGGCCTACAGACTTCTCAATGAAATCGATATATGTGTTCAATTCAAGAGGAATAGAGCCTTTGATTTCCTGTTTCCAGCCCTTGAAAGTCTGGAACACAGGCTTCAATGTCTCGGTGCATGCGTTATAAGGCAGATAATCAATAACTTTGCCATTATAATCATAGCCCACGCAGACTTTTATTTCATCGATGTCATTGAGCACGTCCGACTTCATCATCATAAGGTCGGTGACGCCGCTAAGCATGCAGGCGTATTTCAGGGCTGGGATATCGAGCCAGCCTGTACGGCGAGGGCGGCCTGTTGTTGCGCCGAACTCATGACCCATGGCGCGGAGTTTCTCGCCTGTCTCATCGAACAGCTCTGTTGGGAACGGGCCTGTCCCTACACGGGTGCAGTAGGCCTTGAAGATGCCATAGACCTTGCCTATCTTGTTTGGAGCGACACCGAGGCCGGAGCAAGCGCCAGCAGCGATAACAGAAGAGGATGTGACGAAAGGATAGCTTCCGAAGTCCACATCGAGCATCGAGCCTTGTGCGCCTTCCGCAAGCACCGACTTGCCTTCCTGGAGGCATTGATTAATATAGTATTCGCTTTCGATGAAAGAGAATCCTTTTAGGAACTCTACTGCCTCGAACCATACCTTCTCATATTGCTCGTATGACAACCCGTCGAGTTGCACAGTATTGATATCAAAGTCGAGGTTCTTTATAGTAGTAAGGTGTTGGCTTTTCAGTTTCTGGTAACGTTCGATGAAATCAGGCATAAAGATGTCACCAGCGCGCAGGCCGCGGCGAGCGGTTTTATCGGTGTAGGTAGGGCCAATGCCTTTCAAAGTGGAGCCAATCTTCATTTTTCCGAGGGCTTTTTCGTTCGCGGCATCAAGCACGCGGTGCGTAGGTAGAATGAGATGCGCCTTGTTTGAGATAAGAAGACGAGAACGCAGGTCAACGCCGGCGGCCATCAGACCGTCAATCTCATCTTTCAATATCTTGGCATCGATGATGACTCCGTTTCCAATAATGTTGACACATTTCTCATTGAACGCTCCTGAAGGGACTGTATGAAGAACGAACTTCTTCCCATCAAACTCAATAGTATGTCCAGCATTAGGACCGCCCTGAAAACGGCAGACCAAATCATAATTAGGTGTCAAAGCATCGACGACTTTTCCTTTTCCTTCGTCTCCCCATTGCAGACCGAGAAGCAAATCTATTTTTGCCATAATAAAGTATATATTGTTAATTATCAATAATTATTCTTTCACCTCCACCAATACGTTTCCTCTTATGTTTCTTCTTTGTGCCATAGAAAGTGAGGGAATGGTATGCCACGTCAACATCGAACATCTCCTCCACCGACTTCTGAATCTCCATGATACGCGGGTCGCAATACTCGAACACCGCGCCCGTCGCCAAGTCAACGAAGTGGTCGTGCTGTTTGAACTCGAACGAGCGTTCGTACTGGGCGCAATTCCTCCCGAACTGATGCCTTGTCACAAGATTACAATCCATAAGAAGCTCAACAGTATTGTATATCGTCGCCTTACTGACATGAAGCCTACGCTCACTCATCTGCGTATATAACGAATCAATATCAAAATGCCCGTTAATGGAATATATCTCATCTAAGATAAGGAAACGTTCATTTGTCTTACGATAGTTATGCCGTTGCAGATAGTCCGTAAAAATCTTCCTCACAGCAGTGAGAATATTTTCATCAAGCTCATTCATAATCAGTTACAAAAACGATGATTCGTATTTTTACGGGTTCAAATTTACTAAAAAAAAGAATATCGGGAATATATTATAACAAAATTAATTTCATGCGTTGCCAATCCTTTCGACTTTCCTCACATATTCAATCTTTTTCAGCTGTTCGATAAGCGATTCGAGCCGTTTGAGATTATCGACATAAACTGAGATTGTAGCGATGACCATGCCGCCTTCCGACTTCATCTCGAGGGAATGAACATCGAGATGCTCCTTGTTTGTCAAGACATCGAACAAAGCAGCCCCAAGACCCATCTTATTGATTCCAAACACTTTAACAGTAGCAAGGAACGAGAACTCGTTGCCGAACTGCCATTTAGCCTTTACAATATTCTGGCCGAACCGTGACATTAGTTTCATAGCCCTCTGGCAGTCAGGGTGATGAATCTGCACAGGTTCGCCCGGCAGCTCTATCGCCACCACGTCATCGCCCGGAATAGGTTTGCAGCATGTGGCTATGGTGTATGCGGCTCTCTCCCCGGAGCTCTTATTCGACGCAGGCCTCACAATACCAAGGGTAAGGTACTTCACTATATTATCCGACCAGTTGGAGTCGTTTTTCTTAAAGGCGTTCTCCACGACCTGCAGCCCCACCTTCCCTATTGCGACATAATAATATAAGTCGTTGCGGCTCATCATGTTAAGTTTCTCTGTAAGAGCGGAGCGGTTTTGTTTGCTGAACTCAATGCCGAGTTTGTTGAACATCTGATGTAGTTTCTCTTTCCCTTCCTCCTTGAACGTCCTCCTATAGTCCTTGATGCTGCTTTTCAGCTTGCTTTTTGCGATAGATGTTGAAAGGAAGACGAACCATTTCTCTTGAGGCTCTTGATGTTGAGAGGTGATAATTTCCACTTGGTCACCCATTTTCAGCTCGGTGTCGAGGCGTGCGAGTTTCTTATTGACGTTTGCCCCGATGCAGTGGTTTCCGAGTTCGCTATGTATTCCGTAAGCGAAATCGAGTACGGTGGCACCTTTCGGGAGGGTGACTTTATCACCTTTCGGGGTGAAGACAAAAATCTCGTCGCTGAAGAGGTCGAGTTGGAAGTTATCGATAAATTCGAGAGCATTAAGGTTATTCTTATCCGACTCTTTCACAAGGTCTTTCACCACGCCCATCCAGAGGTCGAGGCCGCTTTCCTCCGTGGTGTTCTTGTCGCGGTATCTCCAATAGGCAGAGAAGCCGTTTTCTGCGATGTCGTCCATACGTTCTGTACGGATCTGTGTCTCAATCCAATTGCCTCTCTTTCCCATGAAGACTCCGTGGATAGAGGAATAGCCGTTGGTCTTGGGGAACGACACCCAGTCGCGCAGTTTCTTGCTGTCAGGATAATAGAAATCTGTGAGTACGGCGTAAGTCTCCCAGCACCTCACCTTCTCCTCATTCTTGGGGCAGTCGATGATAATCCTTGAGACATAGACGTCATAGACCTCGTCGATAGACATCCCGAACTTGTTCATTCTCTCCCACACTGCGCTGATGTTTCTCTCTATGGTCATGGTACGCACCTTGATGCCCATCTCATGAAGCTCTTTTTTCACCGGCGCGATGAACTCCTCCAACTCCTTAACTTTGGTTTCACGCAGGCCTTCGAGCTGTCTGCGCACTGTCTCGAACACCTGCGGCCTGATATATTTGAGGCATAGGTCGTCGAGCTCCACCTTTATCTTATAAAGACCGAGACGATAAGCGAGCGGGGCATAAATCTGTGTTGTCTCAGAGGCAATCTTGAGCTGTTTGTGATGCGGCATTGAGTCGAGTGTGCGCATATTATGAAGACGGTCAGCGAGTTTCACGAGAACGACACGCATCTCGTTCGACATGCTCATTATGACCTTACGGAACGTCTCCGCCTGAAGGCTCCTCACGCCATCACCATTGAAATCGTCATTGGTGAGCTTCGTCACTCCATCAACAATCTCGGCAACCTTATCCCCGAAACGTGCCCGAATGTCCTCGACCGAATACTCGGTGTCCTCCACAACGTCATGCAGGAGCGCGCCAATAATGGATGTCCTCCCCATTCCCATCTCACCGGCTATTATCATTGCCACGGCGAGCGGGTGATACATGTACGGCTCTCCCGAACGACGACGTGCGTCCTTGTGTGCATTTGCCGCAAGCAGATATGCTTCAGTCACTTGCGCAACATCTTGTTCGTCTTTACGAGATTTCCAACACTTTAAAAGCTCGTTAAACTGTCGGTCCAATTCTTTTTTTTCTTCTGGAGAGTAAGTATCTGGCAGAGTCATATAACACCAATTTTTTATGCTTCGTTTTCAGCTGCAAAATTATAAATCATTTTGCAATTCCCAATAATTATTAGATTTTTTTAACAAAAAAAAGGTCGCCATATTCTGACAACCTTACAACCATAATAACTAAAACAACTACTTGCTGTTTACTGAATCCATGTGAGCGATGAGGTCGCAAACTCTTCTTGAGTAACCCATCTCGTTATCGTACCAAGCGACGACCTTCACGAACTTGTCGTTCAAGGCGAGACCTGCCTGTGCGTCAAAGATAGAGGAATGGATGTCATCGATAAAGTCGGTTGAGACCATCTGCTCGTCGGTATAGCCGAGTATGCCTTTGAGGTCGCCTTCTTCCGAAGCCTTCTTCATTGCGGCACAAATCTCCTCGTATGTTGTTGGACGCTCAAGTACTGCGGTGAGGTCAACGACAGAGACGTCCATTGTTGGGACACGGTATGATGTTCCCGTGAGTTTTCCGTTTAACTCAGGGATGACCTTGCCTACAGCCTTGGCAGCACCCGTTGTCGATGGGATGATGTTTCCGAATGCAGCCCTGCCGCCACGCCAATCTCTGATAGAGTTGCCGTCAACAGTCCTCTGCTTTGCAGTGACAGCATGTATCGTAGCCATCAAGCCACTGACTATTCCCCAATTGTCGTTCAACACTTTAGCAAGAGGTGCAAGACAGTTTGTAGTACATGAGGCATTCGACACAACCTGCGTACCCTTTGTGTAAGTCTTGTGGTTTACGCCATACACGAACATAGGAGTGTCGTCTTTTGAAGGTGCCGACATTATAACATACTTCGCACCAGCATCAAGGTGACCCTGAACCTTCTCCTTTGTAAGGAACAACCCTGTTGACTCAAGCACATATTCAACCCCGTAATCACCCCACTTGATGTTTCGAGGCTCTTTCTCCGCTGTAACAACAACTTTTCTTCCGTTGATAATCATGAAATTGTTCTCCATGTCAACGTCAACAGTGCCGTTAAACCTTCCGTGTACTGAATCGAACTTAAGGTTATAACCAAGATAATCAAGAGGTTGAATATCATTAATAGCAACAACCTCAATGTCTCCACGCTCTTCCGCTGCCCTTAATGCCAAACGGCCAATACGACCGAATCCATTAACTCCTATTCTAATTTTTTTCATGTGAATATTTTTTTAAATTTGAAAAAATCCCGCAAAGATACAATTTTATCTATTTCCAATAACAACATTTTTTTAATTTTTTTTGTTCATTATCAGAAACAATTTTAACAAATCTCCGAAACTCCTTATTATTTCTTAATTCTCAGAAATAAAATTTTTTATGGCGAAAGGACTGTTTCCCTATCACTTTGCCGACGACATGAATGACACCTATTAATATAAGGCAATGTCGGGGGCTTTTCACCTTTAACGTATCGCAAAGGCGCCATCCCAATCATATCTCGGTTTTTGATTATCAATAGGAAAGCAATGAGCCCGGTTCAACACCGAGCCCATCACCAATAATAATTGTAAGATTCACGTTGACAGAACGTCGTATTTCTTTGGGACGCCATGCACATTGTCGCCCCACAATACGACTAAATATCTCCGTTTATCTCGGCCATACGTCTGACGAGGTCGAGAAGTTTGTTCGAGTAACCGATCTCGTTGTCATACCAAGAGATGACCTTTACGAAAGTGTCGCTCAGAGCGATACCTGCGGTGGCATCGAATATTGATGTGCGAGTGTCATCGAGGAAGTCGGACGACACCACGGCATCTTCAGTATATCCGAGGATACCCTTCATCTCGCCTTCGGAAGCCTCTTTCATTGCGGCGCATATCTCCGAATACTTAGCCGGTTTAGCAAGGTTGACAGTCAAATCGACCACAGAGACGTCCAATGTAGGGATACGCATCGACATGCCTGTGAGTTTGCCGTTCAGCTCAGGGATAACCTTACCCACAGCTTTTGCCGCGCCGGTAGAAGAAGGAATGATATTTCCTGCGGCAGCGCGTCCGCCTCTCCAGTCCTTCAAAGAGTGGCCGTCGATAGGCTTCTGGGTGGCTGTTGTGGCATGCACCGTTGTCATAAGACCATTGACAATGCCCCATTTGTCATTGAGAATCTTTGCGATAGGAGCCAGACAGTTTGTAGTACACGAGGCATTAGAGACGACCTGTGTCCCTTTGACATAAGTCTTGTCATTGACACCGCAAACAAACATAGGTGTGTCATCTTTTGAAGGGCCAGCCATCACGACATACTTCGCGCCGTTGTCAAGATGCGCCTGAACATCCGCCTTGGTCAAGAATTTACCAGTGGAATCGATGACATAATCGGCACCGTATTTGCCCCATTGCACCTCTTTAGGGTCTCTTGTCACAGATGTCGGAATCTCCTTACCATTAATAATAAGGGTACTCTTCTCCAAATTATAATCTATGGTGCCGTCAAACTTGCCGTGCATAGTGTCATATCTTAACATATACGCCTGATAATCAACAGGACAAGTTCCATTCATGCACACTATCTCGATGTCATCTCTATGTTGTGCAGCACGTAGCACCAATCGACCAATTCGGCCTAATCCGTTAATACCAATTCTAATTTTATTCATGATAGTAATTTTATTTTATGGTTGTTAATATCTTATTTCAAGTCTAAAATCATCTAAAAAAATTCCACCAAATAAATCACCCGACTTCATTAAGTAAGTCATGCAAAGTTAAGTATTATTTTCATAGGAAAAACATTTATTTACAAATAATTTTTTTCTGACTTTCCGGGGAAAAAGACACTACTGCGACGGTCAAAAAATGGGAAGAAGGGGCGTAGCGTAGATTGAAAGAATAGCCGAACGCGGCATTGGGTTGGGAGCGGCGTGGGAAAAGAGCGTTGACGCCGTATGAAGAAAGAGAAGGGGAAGAGGCTTGGGGAATGGCGCGGAGCGAGAGGATAAGGTGCAGTGAAAGAAAAAAAATACCGCCAACTCTTACAGATTGGACGATAATGTGTATCTTTGCAACAAAGAAAAACGTTAAACGATGTCGATAAAGGTAAACCACGTCACAAAGAAATATGAGCAGCAGCTTGCTTTAAACGATGTAAGTCTTGAGATTGAGAAGGGGAAAATCGTAGGGTTATTAGGGCCTAACGGAGCGGGCAAATCCACGTTGATGAAGATAATAACGTGCTTCATTCCTCAGACGGAGGGGGAGGTGAGCGTCGAGGGCTTCGACACGCTTGAGAGCCCGATGGAGGTCCGCAGGCGCATAGGCTACCTTCCGGAGCACAACCCATTATACTTAGACATGTATGTGCGAGAGTACCTTGAGTTTGTAGCGGGCATACACGACATCAAGGGCAAGGAGGCGCAGAAGCGTATCGATGAGATGATAGAGCGTACGGGGCTTACTGTGGAGATGCGCAAGAAGATAGGGGCGTTGTCGAAGGGATACCGCCAGCGCATAGGGTTAGCCCAAGCCATGATGCATAACCCATCGGTGCTCATCCTTGACGAGCCCACCGCCGGCCTCGACCCCAACCAGCTCGTCGAGATAAGGAGCCTTATAACAGAGATAGGGAAAGAGAAGACCGTGCTTCTCTCGACGCACATCATGCAGGAGGTGGAGGCGATGTGCCCGCAAATCATCATCATCAACAAAGGCAAGGTGGTGGCGAACGACACCATCGACAACATCAAGATGAACGTCATGCACTCGACAAACGCGAGCATAGAGGAATGCTTCCAAGCACTGACGAGATAACGACAACATTATCAACGGCCGCCGCGACAGCCAAAATTTTTGCTGTCGCGG
>SAMEA3663297__coassemble_123_pt1 | contig 59167 bp, 50 predicted proteins | sample SAMEA3663297__metabat2_high_PE_006 | metagenome-assembled genome bin SAMEA3663297 (sample SAMEA3663297) | pig gut metagenome | biome: pig gut; feature: pig-associated habitat; material: faeces | place: China | collected 2013 | reverse complement strand
ATGAATCATGCATTATGAATTATGCATCATGAAATAAAAAATTTCCGGCAGGGCAATAAAAAAAGGTGTACCCGGAGATGTGATACACCTTGCTAATATAAAAAACTGATGGAAATTCTAATCTTCAGCGTGGAACAGTTTGTTGATAAGGCTGCTGTATTTCTCCTTCACCACCGAGCGCTTTACCTTTAACGTGGGCGTGAGAATGCCGTTCGCCACCGTCCAGCTGTCTTCTATGAAGCAATAGCGTTTTATTTTCTCAGTGTCGCCGAAGAAAGAGTTGATACGTTTTATCTCGTTTGCTAACCTTGTCTTAACATCTTGATTATTAAGCATATCATGGTCATTGGAGTATGATATCTCATGTTTCTTACACCAGCTCTTAATGAAGTCGAAGTCGGGAATGATGAGAGCGGCGGCATATTTCTCGTTTTCACCGAAGACCACAATGTTCTCGAAGAAGTTCGACTCGGTGAATTTCCTTTCAACGATGTCGGGGTTGATATATTTTCCGAGGGAGGTTTTGAAAAGGTTTTTCATTCTGCCTGTTATTTTGAGCAGGCCGTATTGGTTAAATTCTCCGAGGTCGCCTGTGTGGAACCAACCGTCATTGTCAATCACTTCGGCAGTCAGTTCGGGCAGTTTGTAGTAACCGAGCATCACGTTATGTCCACGGCACATTATCTCGCCTGTCTCCGAGATTTTTATTTCGATGCCAGGCAGCGCGGGGCCAACGAAACCGGCTTCTCTACCATGAGGCACGTTGGAGCTTGTAGCGATAACGGGCGAGCATTCAGTCATGCCGTAGCCTTCATAGACGGGCATTTTTATTGCTGAGAAGAAGGCTGAGATGTTGGGCTGAAGGCTTGCTGCTCCCGAAACGATGATGTCGAAGCAGTCGCTTCCAAGTTTCTCGCGTATCTTCCTATATACGAGTTTGTCGGCAATCCGGAGTTTCATGTCATAAAGTTTTGAGCGGCCTTCAACGGTGTATTTCTCAGCGAGCTGCATTGCCCATCTGAAGATAATCCTTGCCAATCCCTTCTTCTCGTTCCTGGTCTGCTTCACTTTGAGGTATATTTTCTCCAACAGCCTCGGTACGCAGGTCATCATTGTGGGGTGTATCTCTTTCATCTCTTGGGCTATGGTGGCAATGCTTTCGGAGTAATATACCGACATTCCGAGGTATTGGTATAGATATACTAATGTCCTCTCGTAAGCGTGGCAGAGTGGCAGGAAGCTTAAGGCTCTTGTTGAGTCTTTGGAAGGTGTCTGCCTGAGGTTTTCAATCTGTCCGAGTATATTCGAGTGAGAGAGCATAACTCCTTTCGGTATGCCTGTGGTGCCCGAAGTGTATATTATTGTGGCACAGTCGGAAGGCAGAATGGAGGATTCTCTTCTTTCTAACTCCTCGAAATCGACGTTTTCTTTTCCGAGGCTGATAAGGTCGTCCCATATAGGATATTGTTCGCTTCTTTTCACGAAGGTGTAGATATGTTCTATCGAAGGAATCTCAGGGCGTATCTCCTCTATCTTCGACAGCACCGACAGCCCTTCTATTATTGCGAGTTTGGCCTCACAATTATTAATGATGATTTTGTAGTCGTCTTTGCTTATTGTAGGATAGATAGGTACGGTGATGGCACCTACTTTTTGGATAGCCATGTCGAGGATATTCCATTCTGGGCGGTTGCTGCTTATGATGGCGACCTTATCGTTTTTCTTGATACCTATTTTGATAAGGGCGAAACTGATAATGTTGGTGGTGTTCACATATTCCTGAATGCTGTATCTTCTCCATTCGCCGTTTTCTTTCTTTGCGAGTGCGGTGTCCTGTTCAGGATATTTCTTCATATAAGAAGTCAGGATGTCGAAAATTCGTTTTTCTTCCATTTGTCAAGATGATTTTGTGCTGCAAAAATACGGTGATGGATAGGGGAGCGGGGAAAAAGTGACCTATGGGGTAGAAAAAGGTGGATAAGGGTGTTTTTAGGGGTAAAATAATGAATATAGGGGTAAAAACAAGAGCTTTCGGCAACCAAGGTCACTGAAAGCTCTATGGAATTTGTTTTAAAATAAATAAAATTTCTTTAAAATCAACTGCCGAAGTCGTCGAACATAATCATTTCTTTAGGTACGCCGAGGTTGTCGAGCATGTTGAGTACAGCTTGAGTCATCATAGGAGGACCGCAGAGGTAGTATTCGATTTCTTCTGGTTCTGGGTGGTTCTTGAGATAGTTCTCGAAGAGCACCTCATGGATATTGCCTACATAGCCTGTCCAGTTGTCTTCAGGCAGAGGGGCTGAGAGGGCAATGTTGAACGAGAAGTTCGGGTTGTCGGCTTCGATTTTCTTGAAGTCGTCGATGTAGAACAGCTCGCGTAATGAGCGGCCGCCATACCAGAACGATGCCTTTCTGTCGGTGTGTTTGGTGAGGAATTGGTCGAGGATATGCGAACGCATAGGGGCCATACCTGCGCCACCGCCGATGAATATCATCTCGCGTTTGGTGTCTTTTACGTGGAACTCGCCGTAAGGGCCGCTGATAGTAACCTTATCACCCGGTTTGAGCGAGTAGATGTATGATGAGCAAACGCCGGGGTTGACCTTCATGAAGCCTCCGTTGACGCGGTCGAAAGGAGGTGTGGCGATACGTACGTTAAGCATGATGATATTGTCTTCGGCCGGGTAACTTGCCATTGAATAGGCGCGGAACTGAGGCTCCGGGTTATGCATGACAAGGTCGAACATGTGGAACTTCTCCCAGTCTTTGACATATTCCTCATTGACTTGAATATCCTTATAGTTGACGTCGCATTTAGGGACATCGATTTGGATATAACCGCCAGACTCGAACTTAAGGTGTTCGCCTTCAGGGAGTTTGACAACAAACTCTTTGATGAAGGTAGCCACGTTACGGTTGCTCACCACTTCGCATTCCCATTTCTTGATACCGAAGATCTGAGGGTTGATGGCAATCTTCATGTCTTCGCGCACTTTCACTTGGCAGCCGAGGCGCCAGTGGTCGAGTTGTTCTTTTCTGCTGAAGAAACCTGTCTCGGTAGGGAGGATAGTGCCGCCGCCTTCTAATACTTGGCATTTGCACATTCCGCAGTTGCCGCCGCCACCGCAAGCCGATGGAAGGAAAATCTGCTCGTTAGCAAGAGTCGCAAGCAGTGAACTTCCCGGTTCGACTTCAATGTTCTTCTCGTTGTTGATGTTAATTTTTACTTTTCCCTGTGGGGTTAGCTTCTTTCTTACGATAACCAATATTGTTACCGGCACCAAGACGGCAATCAAGAATACTACTACACTTGTTAGAATAATTGATGTTGTACCCATATTACCTCCTTAAAATGAAATACCGAGGAATGACATAAATGCTATTCCCATTAAACCAGTGATAATAAATGCGATACCTGTTCCCTGAAGAGACTTAGGTATGTGGGAATATCTTATTTTCTCTCTTATAGCAGCCATACCCACTATTGCGAGCATCCAGCCGATACCGGAACCGAGTCCGTATGATAACGACTGTCCTAAAGAGGAGAAGTCCTTCTCCTGCATGAAGAGGCTGGCGCCGAGGATGGCGCAGTTCACAGCGATAAGTGGGAGGAAGATGCCCAATGAGGAGTAGAGTGAAGGGCTGTACTTCTCTATCACCATCTCCAGAATCTGCACTATTGCCGCAATGATTGCGATAAAGAGAATAAAGCTTAGGAAGTCAAGGTTAACGTCTGCGAAAGCAGGGCTAATCCATTGTAATGCGCCTGCTGAAAGAACGTATTTGTCGAGCAGGTAGTTGATTGGGACGGTGATGAGGAGAACAAAAGTCACTGCCGTACCTAATCCAAATGATGTCTTGACGTTTTTTGATACTGCAAGGAACGAGCACATTCCGAGGAAGTATGCAAAAATCATGTTGTCGATAAATATCGAGCGAATAAAGATACTTAATGATTCCATATTACTTCTTCTCCTCTATTGGTTTTTGAATCCAGATAATAATACCTATAATGATAAGTGCCATAGGAGGCAGAATCATAAGGCCGTTGTTCATATAGCCAGCGTTGTAGAGGGCTTCAGGTATTACGCGGAAGCCGAACAGTGTGCCTGAGCCGAACAGCTCGCGGAAGAAAGCGACGATAACGAGTATCATGCCGTAGCCGAGACCGTTGCCGATGCCGTCGAGGAACGACACCCATGGCTTCTGTGCCATGGCGAAAGCCTCTAATCTTCCCATCACTATACAGTTGGTGATGATAAGTCCCACGAACACTGACAATGACTTGCTGACGTCATAGACGAAAGCCTTCAGGAATTGGTCAACAAGGATGACGAGGGTTGCCACGACAATAAGCTGTACGATAATACGGATTTTGGCGGGGATACCCTTGCGCAGACATGAGATAACCAAGTTTGCTAATGCTGTCACAACGGTGACTGAGAGTGCCATGACGATAGCCGGTTTCAGCTTCGCTGTTACTGCCAATGCCGAGCAGATACCCAAGATGAGCACCGTGATAGGGTTGGACTTACGTAATGGCCCTGTTATAAGTTGTAAGTTCTTACTCATTGCTTTTCAATATATGGTAAATATGACTCTAACACATTTTTTATCATATCGTTAACGCCCTGTGATGTTATTGTACCACCACTGATAGCGTCAACAGAATGTTTCTGCATCTCTTTTGAAAGCGGTGCTATGCCGCCTTTCTGTACGTTGATTGAAACAAATTTCCCGTCTTGGATGATGAGTTTGCCAGGGAACTGCGACTGGAACTTCACTGATGTTATCTCTGCTCCGAGTCCGGGGGTCTCTGACTTATGGTCGAACACTGCTCCCACCACGGTGCTGTAGTCTGATGATAGTCCGAGGTAGCCCCAGATAGGTCCCCAGAGGCCTGCACCCTGCAGAGGCACAACGCTGATGTTCTGCCCCTCGTTATTGATGATGAACATCGGGAGGCTGAAGTCCTTGTTGTTCGCCTTGTTGTATAACTCATCTTTCATGTTGATTCTGAATGCCTCGCATTTGGTCTTGTCACCATCGGCGCATTCACTTGTTATCTCGCCATTCTTGTTGATGACGAGCATCTTCTCGCACTGTTTGTCGAAAAGACCTTGAACGTTATCTTTGGTGACGTCCTTTACTCCGGCTGCTTTCAGAATCATCATCATCTTTTCATTGTTGATGTTTTTCTGCTGAAGAGGCTGTAGCAGCAATGCTGCGCCTGAGAGCAGTACTGAGACGATGACGACGAGAATTATGATATAGCGGAAGATATAGCTGTCTTTCATTTTGAACTCCTTTCTGCTGCTGCCCAGCGGCGTTTTCTGTTTCTAATGTTCACTGCTACAACACACCAGTCGATGAGAGGTGCGAAGACGTTAAGTAAGAGGATGGCGAGCATCATGCCTTCCGGATAACCGGGGTTGGCGACTCTGATGAGTATTGCTATCGCACCGATGAGGAATCCGTAGATCCATTTTCCAGCGTTAGTCTGTGCTGCTGTCACTGGGTCTGTCGCCATGAAGAAAGTACCGAACATGAATCCTCCCATCATGAGGTGGTAGTAGAACGGTATCTCCATTGCGCTGTTAGCTCCTATGGCGTTGAACAGCAGGCCTGTGGCTATGGCGCCGGCGAATGTCGCGATGACTATCCTGAGGCTTGCTATGCCTGTCACGAGCAGGAAGAGCCCGCCGATGAGTATGGCTATTTTAGATGTCTCTCCAACACTGCCAGGAATAGTGCCGATGAACATCTCCATGATGCTTGGCAGCTGTTCTGTCGTTCCTCCGTTGAGTATTGTGCCGAGTGGTGTTGCGCCGCTGAATGCGTCGGCCTTGTCGGCTATCCATACGTTGTCGCCTGTCATCTTCGATGGGTATGAGAAGAACAGGAAGGCGCGGGCGAGGAGGGCAGGGTTGACGATGTTCATTCCGCTGCCGCCGAACACCTCTTTGCCTATTATTACTGCAAATGCCACCGCGAGGGCAAGCATCCATAACGGCACATCAGCCGGCATGATCAGAGGGATGATGAAGCCTGACACGAAGAATCCCTCGTTGACTTCTTCCTTCCTTATCTCTGCGAATGTGAACTCAATGGCGAGACCAACGATATAGCTTACAAGGTACATCGGAATTATCTTCAGCAATCCGAAGCCGAATGTCTGCCAGAATGTAGCGTCTTCACCAAATGATAAGAAGTGTTGGTATCCAATGTTCCATGTGCCGAAGAGGAAGCATGGTATGAGGGCTATCAGCACGTATATCATGTTGCGTTTCATGTCAACGGCATCCCTGATGTGCGCCCCTGTGCTCGTCACCGTCTTTGGCGTGTACAAAAATGTCTCGAATGCCTCGAATGTGGAGTGGAACCTCGCATTCTTTCCGCCCGGTTCGAAATTAGGCTTTATTTTGTCGATATAGTTTCGTAATCCCATATTGCGTATGTCTTTAGTTCATTTCCTTGCGAAGGAGCTCAAGCCCTTCTCGTATGATTTTCTGAATAGCTGTCTTTGACGGGTCGATGACCTCGCACAAGGCGAAATCCTCCGCGTCAACCTCGTATATTCCAAGCTCCTCCATCTGGTCGATGTCTTTTATGATACATGCCTTGATGAGCTGCATAGGATAGATGTCGAATGGAAACACCTTCTCGAACTTGCCTGTCATGATGAATGGGCGCACATCGCCGTTACGGTTAGTGTCGAGAACGTATGTCTTCTTCTTGCAAAGTGAAGATGCCATGGTGTTTGTTGATGTGAACCTCTTGAAGTTCGGAGCCAGCCATCCGAAGAGACGGTACTCGTTGCCCTCAGGTATCACTGTCACCTGTGTGTCGTAATAGCAGAGGTGGTTCTCTCCTGTGATGTTAGTGCCTGTCAGCACGTTGCCACTGATGACACGGGCGTTGACAACACCTTCAACTAACTTGCTGATGTCGGCACCAACCCTTGACCTGTAATACTTTGCAGCCTTGGCCTCCGAGCCTGTCAGCGCGAAAACCCTTGTGCTGTCGTATCTGCCCGTCAAGAATAACTTGCCGATAGTCACCAAGTCCTGAATGTAACAATACCACACCACCTCGCCTTTGTTGATAGGGCAGAGGGCGTTGATCTGTGTGCCTACATTACCGGCAGGATGCGGCCCCTCGAACTCTGTCACGACCACATTGCCGCTGCTCTTCACGCAGCATGCCTCTCCTTTGCGGATGTTCACAAACACCTTGCCTTTTGTCAGCTTGCTCAGTGCCTCGACTCCGGCGTTTATAGCCTCGGAATCCTCCCTGTAGATGTAACTGCTGTCAGGTGCTAATGGAGCCGTGTCGAACATAGAGACCACTATGCTCTTCGGCTCATCGTCTGGATTTGCAATCGTAGCGTATGGACGCTGACGTAACAATGACCAGATGCCGCTCTGCAACATCTTGTCTATTACATCGTTACGTCTCAATTGCGATGGATCTGCCTTGCCAAAGTCTATGGCTTCATTCTTCCCGTCTGCTTCAACGATAACCTCAAGGATGGCTCGCTTCGCACCACGAACTACTGCCTTCACAACGCCAGATACCGGCGAGCTGATGCAGATGTTCTCTCGATTCTTGTCGTGGAATAGCACTGAACCAATCTGTACCGCATCCCCCTCATTTACATGTAACTTCGGAATGATGCCAATAAAATCGGTCGGCTTAATGGCACAACTCTGCGGCTCGAAACTTTCGATTTCCTTCTTGGCTTCGCCTGCAAGATGAATGTCAAGGCCTTTCTTGATTTTAATTACTTCGTTCATTATGTTAATGATAAAATTATAATTAATTATTATTTATTTACTCTAAATAATCTGCAAATATAAATATTTTTTATGTTGGATTTTATTAAAAAAGAAAAATTTAATCCTCTGTAAACCAATGCTTTATACTTACTCGTGCCGCCTCGCCAACAAAAAACGCCCCAAATAGCCTTCTTCTCCCTTGCCTTTTTCTGATGCTTCTCCCTGATTGGCTCCTTGAAGGCTGTTTCACCTTTCGCCTTTGCCCTATCATATAGCAATGACAATGTGTCCTATAAACAAGAATCCTCCCCTTTATTATCCTAACATATTGACATTTTTCCGCTCCAGATTTTACCGCTAATGTGTAAAGAAGAAAAGTTATTCCAACTCATCAACAGTCATCATCTGCCGGGCAGGATTATCCCGCTTCTTGTCAACAAACCTTCAAGCCTCTACCTCTCCATATCATGCTTCAACATGTCGGAAGACTCATTGGTACTTACAAACCATACTATGTCGCCATTGCTGAACACTGTTGATGCTGAAGGACTTAGTATATACTCATTCTCCCTGTAAATCGATATTACCATTGCGTTATATTTGTCCTTGAACATAGAGTTCATGAGGGAGACATGGCATAGGGGGCTGTTCTCGTGGATTTTCACATAATGAAGGCTCATGTTATGCTCTTTCCGCTCCTTAATCAACACGTTGTCCTCAACCTCAATTATCGTCTTGACTTTGTTGATGTTATCGTCGCTACCGACTAATGTTATAACATCGTAAGGGTAGAAGGCCATGTTTATGTCGGGAAGGTCAAATGTCTTGTTCCCTCTCTCTATGCATACCACGCTGACCTTGTATTTGCTTCTGAATGAGGTGTTCTTTAACTGTTTGCCAACGATTTTGCTCAGCGGGCTTACGGTGACCTTCTCTAACCGGAAATTCTTCTGCAGCACCTCCGGTATGACGAATGACGCCTGTTTCTGCCTTTTGTTAAGGTTCTCCATGAAGTTGTGTTCAAGCCTGTCATAAAACTTCATAATCCAGTCAGAGAAGGCGAGTATTATGGAATAGACGACCGCAATTCCTATCACGGCATAATTGTTAATGAAGATATAATGATTGATAATCACTGTGATAATGATTAGGGCAACTACATATCTTATGATAAAGATTCCGGCGATAAGATTTTTGCTGAACTTTGTTTTCGATAATATCCTTTTGTTTGTTACAGACATGTTGTATTTGAATGCCATCGCCCAGATGAACGGGGATACGAGAATGAGTGTCAGTGCAGTAGCAGTAATCTGTCCCCATATTCCTTTGATATGGTTGATGCAGTAAGGTCCGAAAGTGGTGAACGATAATATGATGAAGGCGATTATTATGCATGCATAGATTATTATGTTCTGCAGCTGTCCGGTTAGGAACGACTTCAATGTCAATGTCTTGCCTTCGTTAACTTGGAATCCTGACGAGTAGTTGTTAAGGATGTTAAGCCATTTCTCAGGTATTTTGGGCTCAAGCCAGTTATAGACAGGGTTTGCGAGACGTATGATGTATGGGGTGAAGAAGGTGGTGATGATTGATACTGAAACGATTATTGGGTATAGATAATCGTCAATGACGTTGAAACTCATGCCGAGGGAGGCGATGATGAAAGAGAACTCTCCAATCTGGCAGAAGCAGAATCCTGACTTTAATGAAGAATGAATATCGTGCCCAGAGATAATCATTCCAAATGTTGCACTTAACGTCTTAATAATCAGGACGGTGAGCGATATTATTATTACCGGCCATGTGTATTGTAGCAGAATTTGTGGGTTGACCATCATTCCTACCGAGACGAAGAATATCGCGCCAAACAGGTTCTTTACAGGCTTTATTAGTTTGTGTATTACATCAGCCTCAAGTGTCTCCGCGAGTATTGAGCCCATCACGAAAGCGCCTAATGCAGAGGAGAACCCGGCGTAATTGGCAAGCAGCACCATCATGAAGCACAATCCGATAGCTATGATTAGCAGCGTCTCTTCAGTCATGAATTTGCGTATTATCCTTAATAATGTTGGGATAATGTATATTCCGAAGATGAACCATATCACCAAGAAGAACACGAGTTTCAGCATGCTCATCAACAGTTCTGCCCCGTTGAAGCTGCTTCCGACGGATAGGGTTGACAGTATAACCATCAGAATGACGGCGACGAGGTCTTCCACCACTAACGCGCCAATTACATCAGCGGTGAACTTCTCGTTCTTCAGCTTCAAATCGTCAAAGGCCTTGACAATGATGCTTGTAGATGAGATGGACAGCATACAGCCGAGGAAGATGCAGTTCATCTTCTGCCAGCCGAAAAGCTTTCCCACCAAAAAGCCAGCCGAAAACATTATCACCAACTCGGTCAGAACCATGATCGCCCCTTGTCCCCCTACTTTCTTTAGTTTCTTAAACGAAAACTCAAGCCCGATGGCGAATAAAAGGAACACCATTCCGATTTCGCTCCATGTAGATACACTCGCCGTGTCGTTAATGACCGGGAAGTATGTGAAGTATGGCCCTATCAAAAAGCCGGCAACTATATATCCAAGGACTAAAGGTTGCTTTAGCCATTTAAAGATAATAGTGGTGACACCCGCTGTGATAAGGATAAGTGCGAGATCTGAAAATAATGCTGGTAATCCTGACATCTCAATTATATTTCCGCAAAAATAATAAAAAAGTTAATTCTTGTCATAAAAAAGTTGTAAAATTACTTTAACAATAGTCTCTGCCCAATAATCAATGATTAGTTGTGTTCAAGTTATTGATAATCAGAAATTATAATACATTTTTTTATTAGAAAGAAGAGCGAATAGAAATCTTCTATAGTTTCCTGGGCTTGTAGCTTTGTCCTAATTCCCGTTCTCGCTACACACATCATTTCTATGACAGCAAAAAAAGAGCCTCGGCATAAAACCAAGGCTCTTTATATTAGAGGAATATTACTTATTCCTTTATTATCCTCATTGTCCAAACGTTGTCGTTAGTCCTTACTTGAAGGATGTAGGTGCCGTTTGTCTGGTTGCTGAGGTCGATGCTTGCGTTAAGGCTTTCTTCTGCCGAGAAATTGTTTTCTAACACTTTCTCGCCCAAGATGTTGAACACGGAGACAATCACTTCAGAGCGAACACCGTCGATCTCGATGTTTAACATGCCGTTAGTCGGGTTAGGATGGATGTTCATGTTTGCGGCTTTGTTCTCCTCAATGCTGTAGCCTGTTAAAGCTATCTCAAGCGGTTGAGAAGGCTCGCTATCACCGCAGTCTTGGGTGTGTCCGACGACGCTGAGTGTCACGATGCCGTCTTGTGTGTTCATGTTCCAAGCGATTGTGACCTTGTTGTTGTCCGGAGTGATGACGCCGGCGTCGGCAGGTTCAAGTGTCCATGTGTAGGCGTTGAATATCTCGTTAGGCTCGACAAAATACTCTGTCACGGCGTTGAAGTTATAGACCTCGTTCTGTCCTTGAGGAGCTGGCAAAGTAGGTATTTCTGACAAAGAAACGACGATGCTGTATGTTGCCGTTGTCTCGGAGCATGAGTTCAACTCAACAGTGAGAGTGACACTTCCTGACGCAACGTCTTCTGTTGAAGGAGTGTATATTGCGTGTTCAGCAGTCTCCTCACTGAAGATGCCGTTTCCGGTTGTTGTCCATGCAACAAGGCCGAACACGTTTTCTGTTGTGAGGTTTATCTCTATAGGTGTTGTGGCACAGCTGCTTATCAACTCAGGTCCTGTTATTACGGGTTCTCCCACATTCATTATCACTATGTCTTGTGACACTACGCTACAGCCGTATGCCGTAACTTTAATGGTGGCTTGGCCTTCAGCGAGTTCTTGTTCGCCGAAAGTGTAGATAGAGCCGTTGAAGTTTCCGTCGCCGTATGTTGACAAGGTGTATGAGTTCGCATTTGTGACGTTGAAGTGTGTTGCTACATCAACGATGCCATCGCATGCCGGCTGACCTTCGAGCACTTCAATATGTGCGTCGGAAATGAAGGTGATAACGGCGCTGTCAGTGAGGGTGTTGGTGCCGTCGGTGCCTGACAGTGTTATTGTCACGCTGCCGTTCTGAATGTCTTGTGCACCCGGTGTATAGACGGGGTCGAGTATTGATGTGTTGTTGAAGCTTCCATCACCTGATGTTGTCCATTCTAAAGATGTGTATGCCTCGGCATAGCCATAAACCTGAACGTCCTCATTATCACATGCTTGGATGTCAAGGCCGGCTGATACGAAGAAACTTGATGTCCTCGGCATCATCACGAAGTCAACCCAAGCGCAGTCGCTGCCTGATGCTTGGCTGTTGTCTTTCCTATAGTTCCATTTGAAGACATGGTTGCCGGCTGTCACCGCATATTTCGCTAACGCCCAGTCCACTGTACCTGACCAGCTGCCTTTCTGGTTGTTGTCGATAAAGAACAGGAGCTTGTCGTAGTTTGTCTCCGAAGAAACCTTATAATAGAACGCTATAGTGTCGTTCTCCTCCACGTTGAGAGAGAGTGAGAGTACGGTCTCCTGACTGTTTGGAATAGGTCCTGACTTGACACATTTCTGTCCTTCGTAGGCGTTGTTACTGTCTATCGTCCAAGGGTTGCTCTGGTCGTTTGTCCAAATACTTGGGTTGATAATGCCTGACTCAAAGTCCTCAACAACCAAGTTGATTTTAGTAGTGAAATCGCTTGATGCTGTGTAATGTCCTGACACTACATCAAGTCTGAAATCTGCGTTGAAACCTGAAGGGCTTTCCTTCACACTGACCTCGAACTCGACATTTGCTGTTTCTCCGTTTTCGATGCTGCTTATTGATACCATTGGTTGGCTTGTGATTTCGAGGAAGGCATTAAGCATTGTCAGAGAGGCTAACACTTCATTTGATGCGGCATTTCCTTTGTTTTTAATAGGGAATGTAATCTTTGCTGTCTCTCCTGATTCCAAGCGGTTGTTTCCATTTCCTGAAATCTCCTCAATACTAAATTGTTGGATATCGAAAACAGGTGCGCACGCCTTCAACTTGATGCTGCTTTCGTATTGTTCGCCGTCGGCAGAGATAGTAACTACAAAGTTGATAGGTGTCTTGTTAGGTACTTGGTCGGAGACATTGAAAGTGAAAGCGTTATCATGCGTTGATGTGGCATTTGAGTTAATACTTGAGAATGTGAAGGTGTCGTTTGTTATTGTCACATACTCTGAATCGGTTGACAGTACAGCTGTGCCGTTTGTTGAGTTCTCGCTTCCAACGTTTTTCAGTTCGATACCGAATCCTGAATAGTCGCCGAAGTTGAGTTGTGTGGCGTCATTGAGAAGAGTGTAGCTATTGACAATGATGTAAGGTCCATCGGAAGGAATGACTTCTATTTCAGCAGTATATCTGAGGTAGTTTTGTCCTGTCACCGTCAGGTTGATGATGGTAGGAGGTGTTTGGATTGGGATTTGGATGACTTGCGAGGTGCCTGTTGCTGCAGTTGTAGCGAGTATCTCCAAATCTTCGCCTTCACCTTTAGTAAGGGCAATGGTTGTACCTTCAGGGGCTGATATTTGAATATTCTCATATCCGGCGAGCTGTACAGAAGGGTGTTGCACCGTCATTTGCTGAGGTGTCTCGGTATAAAGTTGCAGGAAGGCGTCGCAGTGAGCGGTGAACATCTTGTAGGTTATTTCTTTCTCAGTGAAGTTATAAGGCCAAGATGACTGGTACAGGAAGTATTTTCCGGCGACATTACCGAAGGCGGGAAGCCATCTGCCGTTTCTTTCGGCGTAAGGTCCGTATTGAGGCAAGAAATCAGGTTCAAACTGGTCATAAACGCCCCACACGTATGTGTCGTTAACGAAGGAGTATGATATTTCGGTAGGGCATAAGAGGCCTACGGCTCCTGCGTTTTGTCCGTTATAAGTGCGGCGAAGGAACACCTCTGCGAAGCAAGGTGTTGAGTTGTTGAATTTTCCTGTCAGGCAGTTGATAGAGAACACGAAAGGCATCTTTCCGGTGTTTGTCAGCTGGTTGACGTGGTTGGTTGTGAAGGCTGGTTCTCCCCAACCGTCCTCAAAGCCATGGTCGCGATGTTGCACCACCATGGTGCCTGTGTTGATGGCCTGCACTATTTGTTCTGGTGTGCCGCCCGTGAAGCCTCCGAGTTCTGCTGGTGACTGTGGTATATAACCCATTCCTTGAGGTCCGAAATAGCTCGTCACTGAGCTTGTGTTTTGTGCTGTTGACCATGTGGAGCCTGGTGTCCCTTGATATATGCAGTTGACACGAATAGGCTCTTTACCGTTCTGACGGAAGTATCCGCCTACTACTTCAGAGCATATCTGGAACCAACGCTCTGTCTGCCAGCCTAATGCTGTCACCGGTTTGTTGTAGGTCTCGGGGTCCATGTTTGGGTTGGTGAACTCATATTCTATCTGTTTGTCTGCCATCATGGCTGCTTCTGTGCCATTAGCTGCTACGAGGCGTGAGAACACCATATCTGGCAGAAGGTCGTTGCCTTCAGCGTCAGCATATTGGTTGTCAGTGATACACACGTTGCTCGAAGGGTGTGATGTGGTCTCGGCAGGAATACCTTTCGTCATGTTTGTGTTATGGTCTCCGAAGAGAAGCACGGCGACAGGAGCTATGTCCCAGTTGTTGTAAGCGTTATGGAACCAGCTCTTCATCTGGTCTGTTGTTGTGGCAGGCATCTGGTCGAGGCGGACGACTTGGGTGATGATACCTTGCTTCATGCGGTAGTCTCTCAGTCTGTGTGCCGGCTCCTCGAAGCTCTCATCGTTAGGGATAACAATGACATATTCTGCACCATCGGCATCGTCCCTGATCCATTCTTGCATCCTTTTTTCATAGTCAATGACAGGTAAGGAGCTGTAGTTCATCAGGTTCTGCTGAAGTATAGGGTCGAAATACGGGGAGCGTAGCCTGTTGTCGCCGAACTCTCCGTTACCGCCTACAAACTCTACCTCAACCTCTATGTTATGATAGACGATGACTTCTTTTGTCACGGGGTTGAAGCGGACCGGGTTGAACACTACTGCGGCTGTGTTGACACCACGAAGCTGTGTGGTGCCGCTTACAGTGGCGAACTGTCCGGGGTAGAAGGCGTTGTCAGAATATGTTTTTTCGTCTTTCACGTATTCCATGATAGGCTCTGCGTCTTCTGCCTGAACGCCTAATGACGGCTCGATATTGACATCTTTGATTATTTGCTGCTCATAGCTTGTGATGTGAAGCACTGCCTCGGCACCCTGAGGTACAGCGATGAGGCGGCTGATGGAAGGGACGTTGGGGAGCCCTTTCTCATTAGGGATATAGAATTCTGAGATGCTGATGCTCTGCATCTGTTCCCCTCTGTAGTCGAAAGAGGAGATGCTCATCTTGTCAAGAGAGAACTGCATCTTCACGTTCCCTCTTGTCTGTTCAACGATTCGAACGCCACTTCTGTCGTGGTTAAAATCGAATGTACGGTCTTCTTGTGCGTTTGTTGTCGTTGATAGAAAAAGGGATATCACGACAATAGCAAACAGTTTCAAAAAAATCTTATTCTTCATTATTAGGTGAATTAAATGGTTAGACTAATCCTGCGAATCCCATGAATGCCATGGCGAGGATACCTGCTGTAATAAGGGCTATAGGAGTGCCTTTCATGCCTTCCGGGGTCTCCATAAGCTCGATATGCTCGCGTAATCCGGAGAAGATTATCAGTGCGACGGCGAAGCCTAATGCGATGCCGGCGGCGTAGATGACAGCCTCTCCTACATTATTGCCGTAGATGAATCCTTCTCCTACGACCTTCAGTGACACTCCGAGCACGCAGCAGTTGGTGGTGATAAGAGGAAGGAACACTCCGAGGGCTGTATAGAGAGAAGGGCTTATCTTCTTGAGAATGATTTCTACCATCTGCACTAACGATGCGATGACAAGGATAAAGGCGATGGTCTGAAGGAACTCCAAGTTCAACGGCTTGAGCACATAGCTGTTAAGAAGATATGTGACGAGGGTGGCGAGTACGAGTACGAAGAACACGGCTGCGCCCATGCCCATAGCTGTTGATGTCTTCTTCGATGTGCCGAGGAAGGGGCAGATGCCGAGGAACTGTGCGAGTATAACGTTGTTTACAAGTATTGTAGAAATAAGTATGATAATGATTTTCATGGCGCAATGTTATTTGGAGGAGTTCTTAATTTTGTTAACTATTGCAATGAGGTAACCGAGGGCGATGAAGGCGCCGGGGGCTAACACGAAGACAAGGATGGTGTTGGCGTCCTCTGGAAGGAACCTCCAGTTGAACACGCTGCCGTTACCGAGAATCTCTCTGATGGCTCCGAGAATGGTGAGGGCTAAGGTGAATCCGAGTCCCATGCCTGCACCGTCGAGTATTGATGGCCACACGGGGTTCTTTGATGCGAATGCCTCAGCGCGTCCAAGCACTATGCAGTTCACCACAATAAGTGGGATGAACAGTCCCAGCGTCTCGTATATGGCCGGAACGTATGCCTGCATGACGAGCTGCACCACAGTGACAAATGACGCTATCACCACAATAAATGCCGGTATCCTAACCTTGTCGGGAATGAAGTTCTTCAATAACGAGATGCTCAGGTTCGACATTATCAGTACGAATGTCGTCGCCAGACCCATCGACATTCCGTTTATCGCGCTCGTGGTTGTCGCAAGGGTAGGGCAGCAGCCCAACAATAACACTAAGATAGGATTCTCTTTTATCAATCCTTTGGTGAATGTTTTCCAACTACTCATTGTTTCCTCCTTTCAAAAATTGGCTTTTGTTGGCGATGAATCCATCTACAGCCTTGCTGACGGCCTCAGCAACAGCCCTTGAGCTGATTGTCGCTGCTGTCAGTGCGTCGATGTCTCCTCCGTCCTTCTTTACTTTCAAGGTGAAGCTTTCGGGGTTCTTGCCGTTGAACTGCCCTTTGAACTTGTCGTTAACCATGTTGGCTCCTAAACCGGGGGTCTCGGCCTGTGACAATATCGACACCTTATTAATATTATTGTTGTCGAGGACTCCCACCATCAACTCTATCTTGCCGTTAAAGCCGTTGGTGGAGAAGGTCTTGATGGCGGCTCCAATGAAGCTGCCGTCTGTGCTGAATGCGAGGTTGTATGTTAATCCGTCTATCTCGACTTCTTTTATCTCTGCTATCTCTTTGTCGGTCTTCAACACCTCGTTAATGGCCGAGATGTTCTTGTTTGCCTCAACCATGTCGATTGCGGGTTTTGTAAGGTTATAAACCAAGCCGAGAACTCCGCCCGACACCATGGTGATGACCATCAGGCTGACTATCATGTTTAGTAATGTTGATTCTTTTTTTGCCATTTGTCTAATATTTTAAGATTCAACTATCTATTTTGTTCCAAAGCGTTTGGGTCTGAATCCTTTGTTGATGAGCGGCACTAAGGCGTTCATAATGAGGATAGAGAAGGACATTCCTTCCGGGTATGAGCCCCAAAGGCGTATGATGATTGTTATCAGTCCTATTCCGAAGGCGTACAGGCACTTGCCTTTTATCGTCATTGGTGATGTGACCATGTCGGTTGCCATGAAGAAGGAGCCGAGAAGGAGTCCGCCGCCGAGGACGTGGAACAGCGGGTTGACGTATGTGGAAGGGTCGATGAGCCAGCATATCCCTGCCACGAGAGTCACCGTCCCAATGATGATGACAGGTGTCTGCCAGTCGATGATTTTCCTAATGATAAGGTAAACACCGCCGATGATGATGGCTATTGCGCTTATCTCTCCGAGTGAGCCGCCGTAGTTGTCGATGAGCATGTCCCAATAGTTGAACCTGCTTGTAAGAGCCTCCACACCGCCTTCCTTGAGCACTCCGAGCGGGGTTGGCCCTGACACCGCATCTAATATCTTTGACTTAAAGATAGGAGATGGCGATGGCCATGTCGTCATTGCGGCGGGGAAGGAGATGAGCATGAACACACGTCCGACGAGTGCCGGGTTGAAAGGGTTCTTTCCCAATCCTCCGAACGACATCTTTGCTATCCCTATGGCTACTATTGAGCCTACGACAATCATCCACCAAGGCAGTGACGAGGGGATGTTGAATGCGAGGAGCACGCCGGTGAGGACTGCGGAGCCGTCGTTGATTGTGCATTCGCCCTTGATCAAATATTTCTGTATTATCCATTCTGTCAGTACGCAGCTTGCCACTGCTATCGCTGTCACACGTATGGCGTCCCACCCGAAGAAATATATTGATGATAGGAACGCCGGCACAAGTGCGAGGGTGACGGTGTACATGATTCTCTTTACACTTAGTTCGCCGTGGATATGCGGTGAGCCTGATATAGTTAACTTATTCATATCTTATTTCTGATTACGTGAACGTATTATTTGTCCTGTCTTGTTTTTGCCGAAGCGTATGTAGTCAACCAAAGGTATGTTCGCCGGGCATGTGTATTCGCATGAGCCGCACTCTATGCAGTCCATGATGTTATGTCTCTCCGTCTCCTCGAAGTCCTTCAGTCGGGCGAGTCTGTTGAGAAGGTATGGCTCAAGACCCATAGGGCATGCCTCCATACATTTTCCGCAGCGGATACAGTTGCTAACCTTCCTTGGCTGTGCGTCTTTCTCGTTGAGCATCAGTATGCCGGAAGTGCCTTTTATTGTTGGGAAGGTGGTGACGCTCACCGACTTGCCCATCATTGGACCGCCGTTGATGAGGTTGGCGGTGTCTTCCGGGAGCCCACCTGCCGCCTCGATGAGGAGGTTTGCCGGTGTCCCGAACCTGACGCGGAAGTTGGACGGGTTCTTCACTGACTTGCCTGTCACGGTGACTATCCTATATACGAGGGGCTTGTTCTTCTGCACCGCCTCGTATATCGCGTATGTAGATGCCACGTTGACGACGACGCAGCCCGTCTCTATCGGCAGCTTGCCTGACGGCACCTCGCGCCCCGTCACCGACTTGATGAGCTGTTTCTCTCCACCTTGAGGGTACTTCATCTTAAGGGGCTGAACCTCAATGCCTTTGAAGTATTCGTCATTCTTTATCATCTCGTCAAGACGTCTTGCAGCCTCCATCTTGTTCTCCTCAATACCTATGACACCTCTTTTTGCGTCAACGGCTTTCATCACAATCTTCACTCCTATAAGGAACTCTTCCGGCTTCTCCACGAGCAGACGGTTGTCGCATGTGAGATAAGGCTCGCACTCCGCAGCGTTGATGATGACGTATTCCGCCTTCTTGTCCTTAGGTATCATCAGCTTGACGTATGTTGGGAATGTGGCACCGCCTAAGCCTACTATGCCGTGGCTTTTGATGCGCTCAACTATTTCTTCTTTGCTTAAAGTGATGTCTCTTACGATAGTGTCGGAGGTGTCGATGTCTTCGAGCCATTCATCGCCTTCAACATCAATGAAGATGGCTGGCTTTCGGTAGCCTGTATGGTCCATCACCTCGTCGATTTTTGTCACAGTGCCGCTCACCGATGAGTGGACGTTGGCTGAGATGAAGCCTTTCGCTGTGGCAATAAGCTGTCCTGTCTTTACCTTGTCTCCTTTTGCCACTATCGGCTCGGCGGGGGCTCCAAGGCATTGACCAAGTGGAATAATGACTTGTTTGGGAACACCAAATTCAACTATTGGCTTGTCAGACGAAAGCTTGTTCTCTTCCGGATGAACGCCACCTTTGGGAAATGTCTTAATTGGATTCATACGTTATTTACTTTCGTTATTTGTTTGTGTTGTCTCTTCAGTCTTAGGTTTTCTCGGTGGGAAGTTGAGCTCTACGATGCTGCCGCGCGGGCATGCTTCCACGCATTTGCGGCATTGCTTGCACTTCGTCCAGTCGATATATGCGAGGTTGCCGCGCATCTCTATGGCTCCGAACTCGCAGGTGTTGAAGCATTTCTTGCAGGCGATACAGCTGACGCTGCAGTTCTTCATCGCAACGGCACCTTTCTCTATGTTGTTGCAGGCCACATAGATACGGCGGTTCTTCTTGCCTTTGGCGCGTATCTCTATCACACCGCGCGGACATGCCTTAGCACAGGCTCCGCAGCCCACGCACTTCTCGTCGTCAACCTCCACTATTCCCGTGGCTTTGTTTATGTGTATCGCGTCAAACTTACATTCCCTCACACAGTCGCCAAGGCCGAGGCATCCGTTAGGGCATCCGCTCTCCCCGGAATATAGCGTGGTGGCATAGGCGCACAGGCTCGCTCCCTCGTAATGAACCTTGGAAGGCGCGTTGTCGCATGTGCCGTTGCAGCGCACCACCGCAACCATAGGGTCGGCAGCACTCGCCGTGAGACCAAGGGCACCCGCCACCTTGTCCATGTCTGAACTGAGGCAGTGAAGCCCGTCAAGACTCTTCTTCTCAACAGAAGCCTTGACACACGCCTCAGCAAAATTACGGCAGCCCGCAAATCCGCAGCCTCCACAATTCGCTCCCGATAACAGCGACTCTACTTCGTCAATAAGTGGATTCTCCTCAACTTTAAACCTCTTCGCAACGAAAAATAATATCGTCGCAGCAACTACTCCGATAATTCCTAATATTACCAAAGACCAAATTAAAATTATATTGCTCATATTGCTGATGTTTTATTGATTACAGCTTGTTTAGTTTGGATAATGATGAAAAATCTTGCAAAGATATGATTTATTTTAGAAGCTCAAAAGAAAAAATTGTTTTTTCTTCATGCTTTTTTATTATTCTCTGCCGCTATCTGACATCAGTGATGTCGTACCTGAACTCGCTTCGTATCCTGCCTTTGAAACAATATAATATAAGGTAGTATAATGCCACGGCTATGACTGATGCTAACGAGCTTAACAGCTCGCTGATGCCTGACTGTATCAGAATCACTATTGTAGCAACCATGATGATGCCCGGAATGAGGTATGCGAAAACCACCGCCTTACCTCCCTGACTCTCCGACATGCTTATCATAACCTGCTGGCCAACAATGAACTCCTTGCCATCCGGCTTGGGCACTGACACTTGTTTCTCGGTGGTCTCCGACATTCCGCATGCCGACTTGATGTTGCATGAGCCGCACGAGCTGCCGCTTATCACCTTTATTTCAACATCTTTCTCCGTTACCTTTGTTACTATTCCTTTGTGTGAGACGCGTTCTTCCATGTTTCTTTTTTTGCAAAATTACATTAAATTACTTTATGATGAAAAAATTTCTATTTTTGCATTTTGAAGAGGTTTGATTATGAAGATTGATTTTCATCGTATTAAGAGAGCTGCCGTTGGCATAAAAAATAAGATAGAGTCGTTGTTGCGCGTAGTGGTGCTTCCCGGATTCCATGGCATGCCGCTTTACGATGTCCTTAGGTATTTTATCCAAGGCTTTACAAGGGGATACCTTCTTGACAGGGCCGCTGCCGTGGCTTTCAACGTCTTCCTCGCTATCTTCCCCTCGATAATGGTCCTCTTCACCTTGCTTCCTTATCTGCCTCTGCATGACCTTCAGGTCGTCCTTGTCAACACTATCGTGGAGTTCCTTCCGGCGACGGTGGCCGACAAGGTGGTGAATACCTTGACGGAGATTATCTCGCTCCAGCACAACGGGCTTCTTTCGTTGGGTGTCATCATGGCTTTTTATTTCAGCTCCGGTGCCACCCGCGCCTTTATCCGCGGCTTTGATATGGGCGTCAACCATGTGGGCGAGATGAAAGGTATTAAGATTCATCTGAATGGGTTGCTCGTCACCCTTCTGATTGGTGCCTTGATAATAATCTCGCTCTGCGCTATAATTATTGGTAATGATGTGCTTCCGTGGATTTTTACAAAGATTCATTTTTATAACAGGTTCGTAATAGTGCTTTTAAACTTCGGCCAATGGCTTCTGACGGTGTTCTCGCTGTTGGCATCGGTGGCTATTCTTTATCATTATGGCAACTCGCGCAAGGAGAAGTTTAAGCTGTTCACTCCCGGCTCTATTGTCTTCGCGGCTATGTTCATTGTGGGCACCTTGGGCTTTAACTATTATATTGTCAATTTCTCAAGGTATAATGCGCTTTACGGCTCCATAGGAGTGCTGATAATATTCCTTTTATGGCTATATGTGAACTGTATCATCATCATGATAGGCAATGAGTTGAATGTGAGTATCCTTGCTGCGGAGCAGAGGTCTAAGTGTTTGGAGGAGAGTCGCGGCGGACTCATCGAGGAGGGCGGGAAGGACTGATTATGGGTGTTTCTGATATCAACAGGCGTTTTCTGCATTTTGCGGCTCCGAGCATTGTAGGAATGCTGATAGTGTCGTTCCAGATAATGATTGACGGGCTGTTTGTGAGCAGTGGCGTCGGTGTTCTCGGACTTGCCGCGGTGAATATTTCCATGCCGCTTGTCAACGTGCTCATGAGCGTGGCGGTGATGATAGTGTCGGGAGGCATTGTCATCTGCGGCATTGCGCAGGGGCAGGGTAGGGACGAGCTTGTGAGGGGCTACACCACCCTGACTCTCATTGTGTGTGTGGTGACGCTGACGTTGCTTTCCGTGCTGATACTCATCTTCTTAAAAGACATTTGCTACCTCCTCGGAAGCGATGACGAGGTGTATCCATACGTGCGTACATATCTTGGGATACTGTCGGGGGCGGTGGTGTTCTATATCATTCCGAACTATACCGAGGCGTTCACCCGTCTCGCCGGGAAGCCGAACAAGGTCTTTACAAGTGGGGTGATATGCTGTGTGGTGAATGTCGTTCTTGACTATTTCTTCATCATGAGGTTTGGCTGGGGGATGGCGGGTGCGGCGGTGGCCACGTGTGTGGCAAACAGCACTGCCGCGGTGGTTCTTGCCCCCAACGTGCGTTTCGGGAAACTCGCAGGAGGCTGGAAGGAGGTGGGACGCATCTTTTATAATGGGAGTTCGGAGATGCTTAACTCGGTGTCGGCAGCAGTGGCGATGTTCTTGTTTAACTTGGTGCTTATGGACAGGATAGGCTCGCTCGGAGTCGCCGCCATGACGATAGTGTACTATATTAATATGGTGGTCAATATGTCTATTTATGGGTTGTCGCAGGCTCTATACCCTCTGATGTCGTATGAGTTAGGAGCAAGGAACTATCAAAGGATAAGGGCTCTGCTCGTCATATCCTTAAAGTCGAGCGGCGCTATTGGTGTGTCGGTGTTCGTCGTCACCCAGTTGCTGAAACGCACTCTCGTGTCGGTGTTCGCCTCTGGTAATCAGGAGCTTGTCGCCCTCGCAATAACGGCTGTCTCCATCGTCACCACCCATTACCTCATCTCGTTTGTCAACATTATAGGCAGCAGCTTCCATACTGCGGTGGAACGCCCCGTGGAGTCGGCGGTCATCGCTCTTTGCCGCTCCCTGCTGTTCGTGTCACTGCCACTGTTCCTGCTCCCACACTTTATCGGAGATGTCGGTATTTGGCTCGCAATGCCTATAGCGGAACTGCTCACCCTTTTCATCTCACTATCTCTGTATTTCAAGACATTACGTCGCCTCCGACAAAAACTTGACTCATAAAGTTTTCTTGTCGTGTAAAAATTGTCTTTGTAATTTTATTTAAAAGCAGTATCTTTGCAAAAATTTGTCTAAATGAAAAAGATAATAATAATTGGAAGTGGTGCTATCGCTACGGCTGTCGGTGATGTCATTGCTGAGAAAAACCAAGATGATATAACATTGTTGTCGGTCGAGCCAGAAGTGGTTGAAATGATTAACAATCAACATATTAACGTTTCATATTTCCCTAAATGCCGTCTCGATGAACATCTGAAGGCTACTCTTGATAAAAGTGTTCTTGAAAGCGCCGACATCATCTTTCTTGCAATTCCTTCCGTTGCCGTCGTAGGCTATCTTAAAGAAAATCAGAGATATATATGTCCTTCTTCTATATTAGTGAATCTTGCGAAGGGCTTTGCCAATGAGGAGCAGATTATCCCCGATTGTGTAGGCTCTTTCATGAATAACAAGATTATCACCCTTAAGGGGCCTTCTTTCGCAAGGGAGATTATCAACAGGCAGGATACAGGGCTTACCGCTGCCTGCACCGATGTCGCTCTCTTTGATGTGATACGTGATGTCTTCGAGGGCACAAATATCCGTATCGATTTCACTACCGATGTCACAGGCGTTGAATACGCCTCCCTCCTGAAGAATATCTACGCCATTGTAATTGGTATTGTTGATGCAAACTTCGACTCGGCTAATCTTCGCTCTATCTTTATCACAAAGGCTATCAATGAGATGCGTAAGCTTCTCTCTGCCTTCGGTGGCAAAGAAGGCACCATGTTCAACTACTGCGGCTTCGGCGACTTCTCTCTTACCTCACTCAACGATATGAGCCGTAATAGAACCCTCGGACTGCTTATTGGAAAGGGCTTCTTTAATTCTGGGATATCGGAGAAAGTGGTTCTTGAAGGCCGTATCGCTTTAGATGTGATGCATAAGAAAATAGAGAATAACAATATGGATTTCAACGACTTCCCTCTTATGGACGAGTTGTTCCATGTGTTGAATGATAACGACTACATGACCACAAACTTCGTGAAGAACATCCTCAGGAGGATTTAGTGGGGATGCCGGTCTGTCTCAATATGGTGATGTATGGGCGTTGTTGTTAAACAGAGTTTAAAAGGTACAATAATAAACTATATTGGCGTTGCCGTTGGTTTTGTCACTACCTTTTTTGTTATGACAAAATACCTGAGCACTGAGGAGATAGGCCTCGCAAGCGTGCTTAGCAATGCCGCGATTCTTTTCTCTGGCCTTGCCCAGATGGGTACTTCTACCTCTGCAATGCGCTTCTATCCTTATTTTAAAGACTCCGAAAGCCGTGACCATGGTTTCTTCGGCTGGACCCTTATCGTACCCTTGGTGGGATTTATCATCTTCACCGCCTTGTTCTTCATCTTTAAACAACAGATATCGGATTATTTCTCCGAACAGTCCGCCTTGTTTGTTGACTATATGTACTTCGTTATCCCTATGTCGTTCTTCATGTTATACACCGTCGTGTTTGAGACGAACTCTAACCTCCTGATGCGTATCGTCTTCCCGCGCTTCGTCCGTGAGGTGGGAATACGCCTCTTCACCCTGATAGATTATCTGCTGTATATCACGAATGTTATCGACCTCGACGGAATGGTCATCGGGCTTTGTGTCACCTATCTGCTCGCCACCATACTAAATATCATCTACTTGCTATCCTTGAGAAGAATATCGTTCAAGATTGAGCCTTCGTTCGTGGATAAGAAACTTCGTCGGGATTTCTTCCTTTATACGTTGCTCCTTATTGTGTCGTCGGTGGTGAGTACTATCATTCCGGTACTTAACTCGTTGCTAATCACTGCGAAGATGGGGCTTGCCTTTACTGGGATATATAAGATTGCCACGGATATGGCGGCTCTCGTGGAAATGCCTTACCGCGCCTTGGGCTCCATCTCCAAACCGAATATCTCTCAAGCCATGAAAGATAACGATACGGTGAAAGCCCGCTCCCTGACGAAGGATGTATCTCTGCATCAGCTTATTGCCGGGCTCTTCGTCTTCTTCATCATCTGGATTAATATCGACCTGTTCTTCGAGCTCCTCCCTAACGGTGAGGTCTTCGCCACAGGAAAATGGGTGTTCTTTATCCTTGTCCTCGCCAAGATGATAAACTCCTCCCTGAACGTGGGGGTCATCGTGCTAAGCTATTCAAAATACTACTATCTTCAACTGTTCTTCACCGCCGTCCTCACTTTCACGGCAATAGTGATGAATAACCTTCTTATCCCGGTTCTCGGAATGACAGGCTCAGCTATGGCCTCGCTCGTCTCTTACTCATTATATTATGTATTAATTTTATCGGTGGTCGGCTGGAAGACAAAAATACACCCTTTCTCTTGGGGCGAAATGATGGTAGTCATAATTATTTCTGTGTTGTTTGTCGCTGATTATCTTGTTGTTAGATTCGTCTCACCTTCGGTTGTCGCTCTCTTGGGCGGTGGCCTCTTGGGACGTGCGGCTGAGTCTGTCATTAGGACTCTCTTCTTTGTCTTCACCGGCATTGCTGCTGTTTATAAGCTGAAGATTTCTAAACAGATAAATGATCTGATTGACATTTTGCTGAAAAAACTAAAATTGATGGGTGATGACTAAAAAATGTTTGTTGAGTTTTTTTTAATATAAATCATTGGTTATCAATATGCGAATTGTAATTGTCGGTCCTTCTTACCCATATAGGGGTGGCATTGCGGCGTTCTCCGAACGTCTTGCCGCTGAGTTTGTTAGCGAAGGAGATTCTGTAGAGCTTGTCACCTTCACTCTACAATATCCGTCATTCCTTTTCCCGGGCAAGACTCAGTATTCCGAATCGCCGGCTGCCCCTCAGAAAATGGAAATCTCACGCTTGGTGAACTCCGTCATTCCTACTAATTGGATAAAGACAGGAAAGATTATCAGAGAGAAGAATCCTGATATTGTGATTTTCGCCTATTGGATGTCTTTCTTCGCTCCTTGCTATGGCACAATAGCACGTGTGGTTAAGAAGTCGAAGAACATCAGATGCTTGGCCTTGGTGCATAACATGGTTCCTCACGAGAAATCGGTGATTGACAAGCTTTTGCCACCTTTCTTTGTGAAGTCTATGGACGGCTTCGTCACTCTCTCAAAAGCGGTGCTATCTGATGTGGAATCGCTTGATAACCAAGATAAACCAAAGATTTTTACTCCTCATCCTCTGTATGATAACTTTGGAGATATTGTCCCACGTGAGGATGCCTTGTCGTTCCTTCATCTTCAAGATGACTGCAGATATATGCTTTTCTTCGGTCTCGTCCGCGCGTATAAAGGCCTTGACTTGTTGATAGAGGCTTTCGCCGACACTCGTTTTGACACATTGCCTGTGAAACTTGTCATTGCCGGAGAGTTTTATGATGATATGCGTCCTTATTTAGAAATGATTGACAGTCATAATCTTAAAGATAAAGTGATAATAAGGGACAGCTATATTCCAGATGAAGAGGTGAGATATTATTTCAGTGCTGCGGATATAGTCGTACAGCCTTATAAGTCGGCGACACAAAGCGGCGTGACGCAGGTTGCATATCATTTTAACCGCCCAATGCTTGTGACAGATGTCGGAGGGTTGAAGGAGATTGTCCCTGACGGAGTGGCGGGGTATGTGGTGGAGCCTCGCCCGGAATCTATCGCTGACGCTCTCGTCGATTTCTTCGGACACGACAGGCTTGAGCCTTTAGTCAATAATGTCAGGGAAGAGAAAAAGAGATATTCGTGGAGTAATATTACCCAAGGCATTAAGAAGATCCTTGATATTCAATGATTTTGTGAAGATATAGAGACGATAAGAGATGAAAAAGATAATAGGATTGCTTACAAAGATGTTCCCAAGGCAGGTGCTGATACGGTTCAGTTATTTTTTCAGCGTGTTGGTACGTCCGTTTTATTGGGGTGATAAGGTGGAATGCCCTGTATGTGGCGGTCATTTTCGGAAATTTCTACCGTACGGATATGGTCAGGCTATGGATAACAGGCTCTGTCCCAAATGTTTATCGCTTGAACGTCACCGTCTGTTATGGCTTTATCTAAAAGAGCGGACGGGGTTCTTTACGGATAATCTGAAGGTGCTGCACTTCGCACCTGAGCAGCCGTTCCTGAATCGTTTCCGTTCTTTGCCGAATCTTGACTACACTACTGCTGACCTTGATTCTCCTATTGCCGACCTGCATCTTGATGTTACGAAGATGGATATCCCTGATAATCAGTATGATGTCATAATATGCAATCATGTCCTTGAGCATGTTGGCGATGTTAATGCCGCGTTCAGGGAGATAAGGCGGGTGTTGCGTCCGGGTGGCTGGGCGGTGCTTCTTGTGCCTATCAACCCTGATGTAGATTCATGGGAAGACCCCACTATAACGTCGCCGGAGGAGCGTCAGCGTAACTTCGGGCAGTATGACCATGTGAGGCAGTTTGGAAGGGATTATGCGCAAGTGCTTGAGAATGCAGGTTTTATCGTTGATGCGGACAGGCTGTATTATGATATTCCGGAGGAGAGGCGGGAACGTATGCGTCTTGCGAGAAGAGGGGAGGAGCTTGTCTATGTCGTTAGGAAGAGCCAATAGGACATAATAATAAGTGCGGCGCAAACTTGTTTGCGCCGCACTTATTTTCGCATAATATCTTATTTCGCTAAGAATGGGTATCCGTATTCTGTTGCAGGTACGAATGTCTCCTTGATGGCACGAGGGTTGGTCCATCTGATGAGGTTCCATAACCCGCCGGCCTTGTCGTTGGTGCCTGATGCACGCGAGCCTCCGAATGGCTGGCAGCCAACAACGGCTCCCGTAGGCTTGTCGTTGATGTAGAAGTTGCCCGCCGAATACTTTAGCTTCTCGTCAGCAAGCTGACGCGCCTTTAACTCGTTGACAAAGATAGCTCCTGTCAAGGCGTATGGCGAGGTGGTGTCGCATAACTCTAACGTCTGCTCATAGTCCTTGTCCTCATAAACGTAGATGGTGATGATAGGTCCGAATATCTCTTGTGCCATCGACTCGTATCTCGGATTCTTGGCCAAGATTACTGTAGGCTCAACGAAATATCCGACACTCTTGTCGCAGTTGCCGCCGAACACTATCTCTGCCTCCTCTGATGCCTTCGCCCTGTCGATGTATCCCTTGCAGTTGTCGAACGAGGCCTCGTCGATGACGGCGTTGACGTAGTTGGTGAAGTCACAAACATCACCCATCTTGATGGTCTCAAGCATCTCTCCCACAAGCTGTTTCACCTCGTTCCATAATGAAGCCGGGATATAGGCGCGTGAAGCGGCCGAGCATTTCTGTCCTTGGAACTCGAATGCGCCTCTCACTATGGCACACGCCACCTCGCGCGGGTCGGCAGAGCTGTGTGCGAAGATGAAGTCTTTACCGCCTGTCTCACCGACAAGACGCGGATATGACCTGTAGTTGGAGATGTTCATTCCGACAGTCCTCCATAATCCTTGGAACGTCGCTGTGGAGCCGGTGAAGTGGATACCCGCAAGGTTAGGGTTGTTCAACGCTATATTGCCTATCAGTGAGCCCTGTCCCGGAAGGAAGTTGACAACTCCGGCAGGCAGTCCCGCCTCCATGGCTATCTGCATGAGATGGTAGTTCGACAATAATGCCGTTGTCGATGGCTTCCATATTGTGGTGTTGCCCATCAATGCCGGTGTCATGTTAAGGTTAGATGCTATCGATGTGAAGTTGAACGGCGTCACCGCCATGATGAAGCCTTCAAGCGGACGGTATTCTACGCGGTTGAGTTGGTCCGGCGTCGATGACGGCTGCTCTGAATACAGGTTGCCGGCATAGTAGTTGTTGAAACGGAAGAAGTCAATGGTCTCACATGCTGAGTCAATCTCGGCTTGGAAGGCGTTCTTGCTCTGGCCTAACATACACGAGGCGTTGATTCTCGCACGGTATTTTGTGGCTAACAGCTGCCCGATGCGCGCCATGATTGACGCCCTCTCTATCCATGGGGTGTTCTCCCAGTCTTTCTTGGCCTTCATGGCAGCCTCTATCGCCATGTTCACCTCTTTCTCCCCAACTTTATGATATCTTGCAATGACATGCTTGTGGTTGTGAGGCATTACCACCTCTCCCATGTCGCCTGTGCGTATCTCCTTGCCTCCAATGATAATAGGTATCTCTACCACCTCATTCGATTGTCTCTCAAGTTCTTTCTCTAATGCTGCGCGCTCAGGACTTCCTGGCCTGTACTCCTTAACAGGTTCGTTAGCAGGATGTGCAAATTGAAATAATGCGTTATTCATATCTGTATTTTTAAATGGTTGTTCTTTTTTGCGCAAAATTAATTATTTCTCCAAAAAATATTCTAATCTTGTTAGTTTTTTTTTAATCGACCCTCCACCTTATTAATTAATAGGTACTATGTGTTCTCTTAGAAGCTTGTCCTCATTACGGAGGGTCATCTTTGTCAAAGAGCTGTTATCCTTTTTATTGTGCTAAGGAGATGTGTGTGTCGTCCTAACTCTTTGTTGAATATGCCTGTATGGTCAATGGCGTCGATGCGCACCTTGCCGGAGGCGTGTATTATTCTCTCGTTGTCGAGAAGTATCCCGACGTGCACTATGCGGTGCTCCTCGTTCTCGAAGAAGGCGATGTCGCCAGGCTGCGTCTCGGTAAGGAAATAAACGTCTTCACCCATCTCCACCTGTTGTGAGGCGTCGCGCGGAAGCCTGATGCCTACTGTCTTGGCACACAATTGTACGAAGGCCGAACAGTCAATGCCGAATACACTTCTGCCTCCCCATCGGTATGGCACGTCAAGCAATGATAACGCGTTGTTAATGAAGCTGTTCGACTCAATGCACCTGCTGCGAGATGTGTATATGCTCGTCCCAAATGTCAGTATCTTGGAATCATAGAGCTCAATAGGACTGCTCACCACAGAATACTCTCTTGATGCTAACGACTTGAACGCATCTTCATCAATCTCAAAGTGTTGCAACGAACGTATCCAACCCTCATACCCGTCATACTCCATCTTGATGTATATCCAACCGCCTCTCTCTTCTATTACCTCGTATATGTCATTGAATAACAACTCTGTCACTAACTCGCTCTCGTGACTCGGTTCCCGCCTTACGCTGACCACAGATAATGTACATATCCCATACATAATTATTCAGAAATTTTTTTCTCTTGCAAAATTAAAAATATTATTTGTATTTTTACACTTTATTAAAAATATTCGACTTTCGGATTTTTTATTATATAAAATATTGATTATGAATAAGATACGAAAAATTCTGGATAAGATTCGCCACTCATATTACGGCGTGATGAAGTTCGTCGCCTTCGTGTTGGCTTTGGTAATAGTGGTGCTTCTGATGCCACGGAACGCAAAATTCAAGTATGAGTTCCAGAAAATGAGGCCTTGGCAGCATGAATCGTTGTATGCGCCATTTAACTTCCCTATCTATAAGTCGGCGGAACAGGTGCTGGCCGAGGAAGAAAAGGCTCTCGAAAAAGTCAACCCTTGCTTCGTGTTCGATACCGAAGGCACTGCTGTTGGACGCGAGACGCTTCTGAAGGATTTAGACGAGCAGTGGAACGATGATTTCGGGAGAATAAACTATTTCCGTAACTTGGCTGTAGAGATTTATGATGAGATAGAAAATGTCGGTATCGTTGCAAAAAGCGATAAGACATTGAAAATCAAGCCTGACCAGATGGTATCCGTAGTGAAAAACAAGGTCGTCTCCGACTGTGTGTATAGAGACTTGTTCACTATGTCAACGGCTCATGACTATGTGCGCGAGAAACTGTCAGGAATAAATAATGTTGATGTTATGATGCTGATTGACAACATTATTCAAAGCTCTCTCCGTCAGAACGTGGTGTATTCCGATAACCTTACAAAACAGGCTGCCAGAAAGGCTCTCGACAATATTATGCCAACCTTCGGAATGGTACAGAAAGATGAGCTTGTCATCACTGAGGGTGAGATTGTTACCGAGGAGAAATATTTGATTCTCGTGTCGTTACAGCGCGAGTACGCTGACCTTACCTCAAGCCATGTCTTCAGCATGAACTATATCCTTTACGGACAGATTCTGCTCGTCGGCATAGTGCTCCTCGCTCTCTTCTTCATCCTCAAGATGTTAAACCCTGATGTGTGCGAGCAGCTGCGGTATATCAACCTTATCCTTTTGATGATGCTCCTGATGATTGTCCCGTCACTGCTTCTACTGAAATACGCTCCATCGCTTATCTACCTAATGCCTGTCGCCATGGTTTCTATGCTGATGATGACTTTCTTCGATGCCAGAGTGTCAATAGTGGTGCAAGTCATGTCGCTGATTATCATTAGCTTGTCAATGCCTAACCCGTTCCAATACTTCTTTGTCCAGCTGTTCGTCTCCTTCGTCGCTATCTTCTCGATGAACAAAAGGACAAGCCGTTCGGATTATTTCGGCACCTCGTTCTCGGTGTTCGTGACATATCTCGTTGTGTATCTTGGCATGATGCTTATTTATGATGGCGGATTTGGTGGCTTCAGGTGGATTGACGTCGTCATCTACGCCGGGAATGCCGTCCTTACTATGCTTACCCTTCCGATAGTGTTCCTCGTTGAACGTGTCTTTGGCTTTGTCACCGACCTTACACTTCTTGAACTCAGCAACTCGAACAGCCCTCTTCTAAGGAAACTCGCCTCCGAGGCTCCGGGAACCTTCCAACATGTGATGCAGGTGGCCGACCTTTGCGAAGAGGTGATTTTTAATATAGGTGGAAACGCCCTCCTTGCCAGAACAGGTGCTATGTATCACGATATTGGAAAAACAAGGAATCCTTATTATTTCATTGAAAATCAAAATGGTAAATATAACCCTCATGAAGATGTCTCTTTCAGCGAGAGTGCGCAGATTATCATTAGCCACGTGATTGACGGCATAGAGATTTGTAGGCAGAACCATATCCCCGAACCTATCATTGATTTCGTGAGAACCCATCATGGCACCCGTAGAACAGAGTATTTTTACCAGATGGAACTTCGTGAGAACCCGGACTTGGAAGACGATAGCGACTTCAGATACCACGGTCCTATCCCTTTCTCAAAAGAGACCGCGGTCTTGATGATGTGCGACGCCGTCGAAGCTGCCTCACGTAGCCTTAAAGATAAGACAGAAGAGTCGCTGAACAAACTCGTGGATAATATTATTGACGGTCAAATAAAAGCTAATCAGTTCGATAACACCGACATCACCTTCCGCGACATCTCCCTCGCAAAGAAAGTGCTGAAGAAAAAACTTATCAGCATCTATCACGTCCGTATCGAATACCCCAAATGATACCGCCGGCATCAGAGCCCTGAGATGTATTGTAAGGCAGCAGGCCCTTCGTTGAATAGCAAATCGATTACCGAGAGGTTCGACACAAATGGCTGGCGGTCGGAGAACACTTGGTAATATCTCGGAAATGAAGTGTCATTTCTCGCCCATTTTGATAGGATGATCCTGTAGTCACCTCTATCGCTAATGGGTTCATAGTCATCAGTGTATGCTATCTGTCTCCTTATCTTCAGCGTCTTGAAGATGAAGCTCATACAAAACTCGTTTAACTCAATGAGAGTGTCAAAACGTGTGCTGTAGGCTTTCTCAAGATACGGGAAATAATAGTCGAAATACGGTGTCTTGCGGTATGCCGACTCAAGACAACGCTGATGTATCTGCTGCCACGGCTCCTTATAGCTTATTGCTATGTCTTTTGTCATGGTGTGATTGCCATTAATCTTGACAATAGGAACAGTGAGCGTCTGTAATCCATTGGCAGTCATGACGCTGCATCTTGTTCTGCACGACTGCTTCTGATATGTCTCGAATATCTCTATCTTTGGGGCTTCCGACTTTAAAAACAATGACATATACCTGATATCAGGTAGATATGCTGTCGGGAAAATATCACTCATCGATAATTTTTTTTATCATTGAACGAAAATACTGCTCGTCTTTTGCACCTACCGATTTGTACGGCTGTTCGTCTTTGCCGCTGAAAAACAATACCGTCGGTATGTTCTTGATTTTCAATATTGCAGACAGTTTCCTCTCCTCATCGGTGTTGACTTTATAGACTACTATCTTGCCGTCGTATTCTTCGGCTAACTTCTCCATTATCGGGGCAACCTTCTTGCACGGTCCGCACCATGGGGCGTAAAAGTCAATGACGCAAGGCTGCTCCCCTTTAAAATTTACCGTGTCGGGATAGCTCTCAAAATCCCATACCTCTTTAATAAAGGCCTTATAAGTCAAATCCTTTACCAAAGACCTCTTAACATCATTGCCTTTTTGTGCGGATACTGCTGTCTCAGAAGGCTTTTCCCTTTCTTCTGAACTTCCACATGAGGAAAAAAATACAGCAAACAATACTAATACGCCAAATATTTTTCTCATAAAGAATAATTTTTTGGCAAAGGTACATTATTTTTTCATTAATATCGTATATTTGCAACTCAAAAAAATGTTAAGAAAAAATTTAATTAACAGTAAATATTTGAACAATGGCAAGAAAAATTGAAAAACAGGACTTATTGAAAAATGAGGTCAAGCACATTGACATCAAGTCATACGACTCAACAGAAATTATCAATGCGATGCGACAGATGTCGTTCACTTCGCGCGACACAGCCCGTGCGGCGGACATCCTAATGATGATGTGCAAGGAGAAGACATGCACCAACATCCTGACTCTCGCCGGTTCAACATCTGCTGCTGGCTGTATGCAGGTCTATGTTGACATGGTTCGCAACAAAATGATAGACGTCGTGGTCGCCACAGGAGCATCTATCATCGATATGGATCTCTTTGAGGCTCTTGGATTTAAACATTATATCGGAGAGAAAGAGAATGTTGTCGCTGACACTAAGCTCCGTGAGTTGTACATCGACCGCATCTATGACACATATATCGATGAGGAGCAGCTTCAGGCTTGTGACAACGCCACATACGAGATGGCAAACATGCTTGAGCCACGTCCTTACTCATCACGCGAGTTCATCTGGAACCTCGGAAAATGGTTGCATGAAGGCAGAGGCGTGAAGAAAGACAGCCTTATCCAGACATGCTACGAATGCGGTGTCCCGATTTTCTGCCCGGCATTCAGCGATTCATCAGCGGGATTCGGTATCGGAAAACACCAGTGGGAGCGCACTCACCAGAACAAGCCATACGTCTCTATCGACTCAGTGCGCGACTTCATCGAGCTGACAGAGATAAAGATGCAGGCTCCTCAGACAGGATTGTTCATGGTGGGCGGCGGCACCCCTAAGAACTTCGCACAAGACACAGTGGTGTGCGCCGAAATCCTTGGCTATGAAGTGCCTATGCACAAATACGCCATCCAAATCACCGTGGCTGATGTCCGCGACGGAGCATGCTCTTCTTCAACTCTGCTCGAAGCCGGCTCATGGGGAAAAGTGAGCGAGAAACTACAACAGATGGTTTATGCAGAAGGTACAACAGTGATCCCTATGATAGCTTCATACGTCTATCATAATGGCCCTTGGAAAAAACGCGAATACAAGAACTGGCAGAAACTCTGGGTGAAAGAGTAATAAGCTGAGAGATTAATTTTTAAGGCGGTCTCCGGATTTGGAGTCGCCTTTTTTTGAATAACCCCTTTTATAATGAATAAAATACATAACAATGCTTATTTATAATATTAAAGAGTTATGTGGCGTTCTCGAAGACGGCAGCCTGTGGAAAGCCGGCGCAGAGATGTCACAGCTGACACGCATAAAAAACGCCTTCCTTTATATTAAAGATGATATCATCGCTGACTATGGCGCGATGGACTCAGCTGAATATCAGTCGTATCTCGCCTCAGAGAAAGATACCGTTGACGCTAATGGCGGCCTCGTGCTTCCTGCCTTCTGCGACTCACACACCCATCTCGTCTATGCCAACTCCCGCGAACTTGAGTTCTGCGATAAGATTAAAGGCCTCAGCTATGAGGAGATTGCCAAGAGAGGCGGCGGAATACTTAATTCTGCCAAGGCTACTGCCGCAGCATCGGAAGACGAGCTCTATGAGTCAGCAATGCAGCGACTCAACGAGATAATGTACATGGGTACAGGTGCTGTCGAGATAAAGAGCGGCTATGGCCTGAGTACCGAGAGCGAGCTGAAAATGCTCCGCGTCATACGCCGCCTTAAAGAGAACTCGCCCCTGACTATTAAGTCGAACTTCCTCGGTGCTCACGGGATTCCTATGGAATACAGAGGCCATCAGGAGGATTATGTTGACCTCGTCATCAACGAGATGATACCTTTAGTGGCCGCTGAAGACCTCGCCGACTTCATCGACGTGTTCTGTGACAAGGGGTTCTTCACTTGCGAAGATACCGAACGCATCCTTATGGCCGGCATCAAATATGGCATGCGCCCGAAAATACATGCTAACGAGATGGCCGTGTCAGGCGGCGTGCAGGTGGGCGTGAAATACGGCGCAATATCCGTTGACCACCTCGAACAAATGGGTGCCGAGGAGATAGAGAGCCTCATCGGCTCTGACACAATGCCTACCGTGCTTCCCGGCTGCGCCTTCTTCCTCAACCTGCCTCTCTCTCCTGTGAGAGATATGATAAACGCCGGCCTGCCCGTGGCTATGGCCTCAGACTTTAACCCCGGCACCTCGCCTTCAGGTAATATGCAGTTCGTGCTGTCATGCGCCTGCATCCGCTATAAGATGTCCCCTGAAGAGGCCCTTAACGCCACAACATTGAACACCGCCTACGCTATGGGTGTCAGTGAAGAACTCGGCTCTATTACTAAAGGTAAGATTGCTAACGTAATAATAACAAAACCAATGACTCAACTCGAATTTATGCCTTACTATTATGGCGCAAATAAAGTGGAGAAAGTCATTATTAAAGGAAAAATAAGATAGTGTAAAGGCAATAATTAACCCCTCTCATGAATATTAAAACCTTTGTTGCCATCGGATGCGTCGCCGCTTATAGCCTGTCATCTTGCACTAAAAAACAACAGCCACCAAATGTCGTCATCATTATGTGCGACGATATGGGTTATGGCGACCTCGGATGCTACGGACAGCGACTGATTAATACCCCTAATATTGATGAGATGGCACGGCACGGCATGCGTTTCACACAAGCGTATGCGGGAAGCACCGTGAGCGCGCCGTCAAGAGCTTCAATGATGACCGGTCAACATACCGGACACTGCGAGGTGAGAGGTAACAAGGAATATTGGCCCGGCTCCCCAAAAGTGAAATACGGCGTCAATGAGGAATACTCTGTCTCCGGACAACACCCCTACGAGCCCGACAGAACCATACTGCCTGAGATATTCAAGGCGAAAGGCTATAACACCGCCATGTTCGGGAAATGGGCCGGCGGCTTTGAAGGCTCATGCTCTACCCCCGACAAGAGAGGCTTCGACGACTTCTTCGGATATATATGCCAATATCAGGCACACCTCTATTATCCTAACTTTTTGAACGCCTTCAGCAGAAACAGAGGCGACACCGCCGTGACTCGCTATATTCTCCATGACAATGCCGCCTTCCCAATGTTCGGACCGGACTATTTCAAACGCCCCTGCTATTCTGCGGACTTGATTCATCAACAGGCTTTGAAATGGATTGATAACCAGACTGATGAACAGCCGTTCTTCCTGATGCTGACATATACTCTCCCTCATGCCGAGCTCACACAGCCGCACGACTCTATACTGTTGCGTTATGAGAAGGCGTTCCCTGATGACAAATGCTGGGGAGGACAGGAAGGCTCGCGCTATAACCCCGTGGTGAACACCCACGCACAGTTCGCTGCCATGATCACTCGCCTCGACACCTATGTCGGCGAGGTCCTTGAGACTCTTCGTCAGAAAAACCTTGACGCTAACACTATCGTCTTCTTCACCAGCGACAACGGACCTCATGAGGAGGGCGGCGCCGACCCGGCCTTCTTCGGTAGAGATGGTAAACTACGTGGACTGAAACGGCAATGCTACGAAGGCGGAATAAGAATACCGTTCATCGCATATTGGAAAGGTGTCATAGACCATGGTGTTGATAATGAACACCAACTCGCATTCTATGACATGATGCCTACCTTGTGCGAGATAATAGGGGCCGAATGCCCTGATACTGACGGAATATCATTCGCCCCAACGCTGCTCGGTAACGCTGCACAGAAACAACATGACTTCCTTTATTGGGAGTTTGAGGAGACTGACCAGATTGCAGTGAGGATGGGCGACTGGAAATTGCTTGTGCAGTCAGGAGTGCCTCATCTGTATAATCTCGCTGACGATATACATGAAGATAACGACGTGTCGGAACTTCACCCGGATGTTGTGGATATGATGATAGAAATCATTGAGGAACAACATGTTGAGAGCGATATTTTCAAAGTCACCTTGCCTCGCCGTTGAGGTCTTTTGTCACTAATGAAGGCGGAAGTCCGTGGTCAAGGAGGTCACACATCTTCCTCATCACCGCCTCGCTGTGGGCGAAGAATATTTTGTACCCTTCGCATAATGCGTTAAGTCCAGGGTTGCCTTTGCCGTCGTTAATTAGCCTGTGTTTGGGACAACCGCCATTGCATAGAAACAGATAACGGCACCTTTCGCACTGCTCCGGCAGCAGCCGCCTCTTCATCATTCCAAAGTCAAACTGTCTCAAAGAACTGCGTAACTCCATGATATTGTTATGATTGATGTTTCCTAATAGGTGGTTGGGAAAGACAAAGTGGTCACATGGGAAAACGTCGCCGTTGTGCTCTATGACAAGGCTGTCGCCACAGGTCTCGGAGAAGGCACAGAATGAGGCGGGCAGCCCGTACCACCTCTCTAACGTGACATCGAACATCTGTACGAAGATTCTGCCCACATCGGACTTCACCCATTCGTCAAAAACGTCAGTCATAAATTTGCCGAAACCCTCGGCGGAAACTGACCATGGGGCAACCGTCGTGTGCCGCATCATTCCAACAACGGTATCGCGCGCTTCTGATATCGGAAGATGCTCAAAAACAGGCATGAACTGAATAAACTCACCCATCTGCCTTAAGAAACGATACACCTCCTTGCCATGCCCCTCAGAATGTTTGCTGATGGTGCACATCAGGTTGTATTCAACACCGTGCCTGCGCATCATCTCTATGGCAGAGATTATTCTGTCGAACGTCGGCCTGCCCCTTTTGTCGAGACGTCCCTTGTCGTGTATCTCTTTCGTCCCGTCAATAGAGATTCCAATCAGGAAGCCGTTGTCAATGAAGAACCTGCACCATTCGTTGTCTATGAGCAGACCGTTTGTCTGTATGCTGTTGTTAATATTCTTTGAGCCTTTATATTTTTCTTGCAGAGTGACAGCTTTGCGGTAGAAGTCGATTCCCGCTAATAACGGCTCGCCCCCGTGCCAACAAAATGACGCTTCATCTTCAGATGCCTCAATGTATTGCTTAATAAATGATTCTAACAACTCCTCATCCATGATGCCTTTATCCTTGATTATTACGCCTTTGACGGAATAGTAACAGTAAGGGCAGCTCATGTTGCACTCGCCTCCAACGGGCTTCACCATCATGCTGAATCTTGATGGCTGTGACATTTTTAATGCGTCGGTTAGGCTGATATTGCTGGCACACATTTGTGTTGTTGGATTATTACTGAGTTGTTGATGTAAAACAATATTAACTTAAAGAAATGTTGATGTTTTTTTTCAGTGTTATCTCTTATTAGGAAAAATGATTTGTTAATGATTATTGTTTTGTGAAGCGCATCTCTGATTCTCCCTTCAGGAGGGTGAGCGTGTTGTCGGTAAGCTCCTTGATGAGCAAGGTGTCAGAAAACCCGCATGTTTGTTTGTTCCCGATGCTTTTGCCTGTGAGAATCAGTAAGTTCCCGTCTTGCTCCCAAGTTTCGTATTGTAATGTCGCCATGTTGATGGACGAGGCTTTACCACCTTTCTATATACAAAAGCCTTGGGTCATTCCTTCCATTCCGGGAACGGGCTGTATCCATCTCCCTTCAATATCAGAATCGTTGCAAGATGTAAGGTTGAATGCAAGCAATAGGGCTGTTCCGCTTAGAAAAATCGCTAATCTGCTGGTTGTCATTTTTATGCTATTTTTTAGTATGTTGTAAGTGTTTCTGCTCGTTTCTCTAAACGTAGGCATTAATAGAAATAGTGTGTTGCCTTTAAAATAAATAAACATGTTGTAGGCAAGGGATTGTTAATAAGTTTTTAAGGAGGGTGGTAGGGGAGGAGGAGAAAAAACTGAAATAATGATGAATAATAATTACCTTTATATACAATAAATTACTATCTTTGCAAAATGAAAAAAAACAATCGAAATAATTTGTAAAAAGTTATAAATCAGATACATTATGAAGCAGTTAATTGAATGTGTTCCGAATATCAGCGAGGGTCGCGATATGAACATCATTAATCAGGTTACGGCCGAGATTGAAAAGGTCGAGGGCGTAAAATTGTTGGACGTTGATCCGGGTGCGACGACAAACAGGACTGTTATCACGTTTGTTGGGGAGCCGGAGAAGGTGTGCGAGGCTGCGTTCCGTGTTGTGAAGAAGGCGGCTGAGCTAATAGATATGCGCAACCATCATGGTGCACATCCGCGTCAGGGTGCCACCGACGTATGCCCGTTGATTCCAGTATCTAACATCAGCATGGAGGAGGTCGTGGAGTATGCCCGCGCTCTTGGCAAGCGTTTCGGCGAGGAGCTTGGTATCCCTGTTTACTGCTATGAGGAAGCTGCTTTCCAGCCAAAGCGTAAGAACCTCGCATACTGCCGCACAGGAGAGTATGAGTCGTTGTCAAGCCGTCTCGGCACAGAGGAATGGAAGCCGGATTTCGGTCCGAACGAATGGAACGAACATACTTCAATGACAGGCGCGACACAGGTCGGTGCCCGTGACTTCCTTATCGCAATCAACTATAACCTTAACACCACCTCAACACGTCGCGCCAACGCTATCGCATTCGATGTGAGAGAGAAAGGCCGCCCGATGAGAGTGGGTCCGAAAGTGACCGACAAGCCGATGAAAGATGAGAACGGCAACACCATCATGATACCGGGCACACTGAAGGCTACCAAGGCTATAGGCTGGTTTATTGAGGACTATGGTATCGCTCAGGTGTCAATGAATATCACCAATATCAACGTCTCACCTGTACACGTCTGCTTCGATGAGGTGTGCGCCAAGGCTGCAGCCCGCGGCATGCGCGTCACTGGCTGCGAGATAGTCGGACTCGTCCCTAAAAAAGTGCTTATCGACGCAGGTAAGTACTATCTTGCAAAACAACAACGCTCACTCGGTATCAGCGAGGACGAGATTATCAAGATTGCTATCAAGTCGATGGGCCTTGACGACCTCAAGCCTTTCAATCCAAAAGAGAAGGTGATAGAGTATCTTATCGAGGACGACAGCAAGAAGAAGCTTGTGGATATGACCTGCACCGGATTCGCAAATGAGACGGCAAGCGAAAGCCCTGCACCGGGCGGTGGCTCTATCTCAGCCTACATGGGCGCACTCGGAGCTTCTCTCGCAACAATGGTGGCAAACCTCTCATCTCATAAACCGGGCTGGGACGACCGCTGGGAGGAGTTCTCACAGGTGGCAGAAAAAGGACAGAAGCTGAAAGACGAGCTTCTCGACCTTGTCGATGAGGATACTAACGCTTTCAATAAGATTATGGAGGCACTGCAGATGCCAAAGAAGACCGATGCGGAGAAGGCGGCAAGAATGGAAGCCTTGGAGTTCGCATCACAATATGCGACACAGGTGCCGTTCAAGACAATGAACGTGGCGTTCAAAGCCTTTGAGGTTGTTGAGGCAATGGTTAAAAACGGTAACCCAGCATCAGTGTCCGACGCAGGCGTGGGCGCATTGTGCTGTAGAAGCGCCGTCATGGGTGCTTATCTAAACGTGAAAATCAATGCCGCCGGATTAAAAGATAGAGCGTTCGCTGATAATATCGTTGCTGAAGGCGCTAAGATTGAAGCCGAAGCTATCGCAAAAGAAGCGGAAATCCTTGTTGAAGTAAACAAAATCATTAATAAGGAATAATATATAGTGTTGATTATCAGATAAATAATAATTAATAAAAAATTGAGTGAAAAAATATTGTTTGATAAAAAATAAAATCGTATTTTTGCACTCCGAATTTTGAAAGGAATAGATTATGTCAAAGAAAGTTAAAGACGCACGTGTACAGGTTATTTTGGAGTGCACTGAACAAAAAGCAACCGGTGTTCCGGGAACTTCTCGTTACGTTACAACCAAGAACAAGAAGAATACACCAGAAAGATTGGAACTTATGAAATACAATCCAATCCTTAAGAAAATGACACTTCATAAAGAAATTAAATAATATTTTGGAATATGGCAAAGAAAGCAGTTGCATCATTGCACTTAACAGGTAAGGAATACACCAAGGTCATCAGAATGAAAAAATCGGAAAAGACCGGCTCATACTATTTCGATGAGGCTGTCGTTCCAAATGACATGGTTCAGGAATTTATTTCAAAGAACTAATTTATCTATAGGTTCTTGATTTGAATAGACTTTATAGCTTTCCCGTATATGCGGGAAAGCTTTTTGTGGTTGTGTCGTTTGTGTCTCTAACTCCCTTTACCTGATTTCTCTCTTTTTTTCATTGCCTCAAGAAAAAATATTAGTATATTTGCCAAAAAATAAAATTATTGCAAATGGGCTTATTTTCATTTTTCAAAAGAAAAAGCGGAACCGACCAAGTCTCTAAGCCGGATGTGAATGTTGAGGTCCCAACGACCGCCGAACAAGCGGAAAAGACATCAGAATCTTCTGCCACTAATGATGAGAATCATGTCGTTACCGCCGCTAATGATACCACTCCCGTGGTGAAATCACCAAATGAATCTGATGCTGCCGCCACAGAACATGCTGACGACAGGATTACTAAAGAAGAAATAGAACAGGCAAAACAAGACCTTGATAAAAGCCTCAATAAGACACGTTTCAGCTTCTTTGAGCGTATCGCTAAGGCCGTCGTAGGCAAATCGAAAGTCGATGACGAAGTGCTTGATAACCTTGAGGAAATCCTTGTCACCTCTGACGTGGGCGTGGAAACAACACTGAAAATAATCAAACGTATAGAGGAACGCGTCGCAAGGGACAAGTATGTCGGTACTGGCGAACTGAACAGGATACTGCGTGAGGAAATCGTTGCGCTGCTTCAGGAAAACAACTCAGGTGACGGCAGCACCTTCCGCATCCCTGATGAGAAGAAACCATACGTCATTATGGTTGTTGGCGTCAACGGCGTTGGAAAGACTACCACCATTGGAAAACTCGCCTATAACTTCAAACGTGCCGGCTTTAAAGTGGTGCTCGGCGCATCGGATACCTTCCGTGCCGCCGCCGTTGACCAGCTGAAGATTTGGGCTGATAGAGTGGGCGTCTCCATCGTCTCCCAAGGCATGGGCGCTGACCCGGCATCCGTCGCCTTCGACACCGTGAAGTCAGCCTTGGCTCAAGATGCTGATGTGGTGATAATAGATACCGCCGGCCGCCTCCATAATAAAGTCGGCCTTATGAACGAACTGTCTAAGATTAAAAAAGTCTGCCAGAAGGTTATCCCTGACGCCCCTCATGAAGTGCTGCTCGTATTAGACGCCTCTACAGGCCAAAACGCTATCGAACAAGCACGCCAGTTTATAGCAGCAACAGAAGTAAACGCTATCGCTCTCACCAAACTCGACGGCACCGCAAAAGGCGGAGTGGTAATCGGTATCTCTGACCAGTTTAAAATCCCAGTGAAATATATTGGCGTGGGCGAAAAGAAAGAAAACCTCCAGATATTCGATAGAAAAGAATTCGTGGATAGCTTGTTTAACTAATGACGCTTGTCCGTTTCACTGTCTCACAAAATGAAAAAACCTCTGCTTAATATCGTCAGCCTCGGCTGCTCTAAAAATAAAGTCGATTCAGAACATCTCGCAGCCCTGCTGAATAACTCTTATAGGATAGTCCATGATTCAGACGAGAAATCTGACGTGGTGATTGTCAATACTTGCGGTTTCATCGGCGATGCTAAAGAAGAGTCTATTGATACTATTCTCGAATTCGCACGCCTCCGTAAAAGTGGAAAAATAAAGAAACTTTATGTGACAGGCTGCCTGTCTCAAAGATATAAGAAAGAGCTGCAGGAAGAGATTCACGAAGTGGATGCCTTCTTCGGCGTTGAACCGGTTCAAAGTATTGCCGCCGACATTCTTGAATCTAAACCCGCCGCCGACTACTGCTGCGAACGTGTGCTCTCAACACCGTCACACTACGCCTATCTGAAAATCTCTGAGGGCTGTAACCGCCGTTGCTCCTTCTGCGCTATCCCTCTTATCCGTGGCGACCATAAGTCGGTGCCAATGCCTCTCCTTCTCGATGAAGCCCGCCTGCTCGCGGAAAAAGGCGTTAAAGAACTCATACTCATAGCCCAAGACCTTACTTATTATGGCTATGATATCGATGGCAAATCGCATATCGTGGAACTTGTCAAGGCCTTGTCCGAAATCAATGGCATTGAATGGATCCGACTTCATTATGGCTACCCCCTCGGATTCCAAGAGGAACTGCTTGAACTGATGCGCACAAATCCTAAAATCTGCCATTATATCGACCTCCCTCTCCAACATATAAGCACTCCCGTCTTGAAGGCTATGCGACGCGGCGTGAACCGTGAACAGACTATTGATTTCGTGAAAAAAATACGCTCCGTAGTCCCGGACATCGCTTTCAGAAGCACCTTCATTGTCGGATTCCCCGGCGAGACAGAAGAACAGTTTCAGGAACTTATCGATTTTATCAAGGAGATGAGGTTCGAAAGAGCCGGCGTCTTCGCCTATTCTGCCGAGGAAGGTACTCCCGCCTTCGACCTTGATGACAACGTCCCTGATGATGTGAAACAACAGAGAGTGGAGACGTTTATGGAAGTCCAACAGGATATCTCACTCGAACTGAACGCTAACCGTGTTGGAAATGTGGAGAAAGTCCTCATCGATAGAATTGAAGGCGAATATTATGTGGGACGTACCCAGTATGACTCGCCTGAAGTTGATGACGAGGTCCTTATTAAAATCGATGATAATGAATTGGAAATCGGCACCTTCGTGAACGCAAAGATTGTCAAAGCTGACTTCTTTGATTGCTATGCCGAAATCCTATGACACCTTTAGTAACAGGATAAACGCCTGATTTCATTAAAAAAAAGACTTTCTACAGCAAAATAGAAAGTCTTTTTTTATTCCCCAAATCCTTATTCGAGGAGAAATTGCTGCCTACAGCTTTATGAATTTGCTCAAAAAATCGTCGGTGTAGAGAAAATATACTCCAGCGTTGAGGTCTGTAATGTCAATGTCGCTCTCATTAGTGACTGTGGCTTTTTTTATTGTCTGTCCCTGCAACGTCATGATACTTACTTCGTGAGTGCCTGATAAGTTGTTGATTCTGATGAACTCTTTCGCCGGGTTCGGGAATACTTCGAGATTCTCGGCCTTTAACTCGTTTGTCCCTGTCGCTCTTTGGAAGAATGCTTTCTTTATCTCCGGGAAAGAGATGTTAAATGTTCCGTCTTGGTTGCTCACTACGAGTTCTGAGTTTGAGAATGTGATTTCTGCTTCTGAACCCATCGGCATGTCTATTTGAGAGCCGTCAGTCTTTTCAATAGTGAATATTGCCAAGCTCTGGGCGTTTAAAAAGAACACAGAGCATAATGAGAATAGTGATACGAGTAATATTTTCTTCATGATGATATTTGTTTCAATAATTTCTGCAAAAATACGAAAAAAAATAAAAGGGACAACTTTTTTTTAACAAGAACGTCTGCCTAAAAGCGGAGGCAGACGTTCAGGAATGATGAATTATTGACAATATTTATTTCTTAGGTGCTTCGAGAAGGATGTCGCAAAGCAAGTCCCAGAATTTCTGGACTGTAGCGATTTCTATTCTTTCCTCTGGCGAATGCACTCCGCGTAATGTCGGGCCAAACGAAATCATATCCATGCCTGCTATCTTGTCGCCTATAAGTCCGCATTCAAGTCCAGCATGTATGGCTTTGACTTTAGGTTCTTTACCAAACCGCTTGCTGTAACATTTTGCAGCGATGTCGCAGATCACTGAGTCTGGATTTGGTGTCCAGCCGGGATAGCCGTCAGTGTGTTTTACTTCGGCATTTGCGAGGTTGAAGCATGCCTCGACCATGTTTCCGACATAGACTTTTGCAGACTCGATAGAGCTGCGTTGAGATGTCTGGATGAAGAAGTAACCTTCTTTTCTCTTGACAGAAGCGAGGTTTGTGGATGTCTCAACGAAGTTTGGAATTGTTTGTGACATCTCAATTACTCCGTGAGGGCAGCATAAGAGGCTGTTAAGGAGGTCGTATTGTGTCAACTCATCGATTACGACATCTGGTTGTACGGCTGATTTTTCTGCGGAGACGTTGATAGAAGGTTCGGCAATATGGTATTCATTACGGAAGTTCTCTTGCATTTCAGCCACAAACTGTACGAAATCCTCGGTGCACTCTTCTGGGATAAAAGCTGTTGCCGTTGCTTCACGTGCTATGGCGTTTCTCAGGTTACCGCCTTGGATATCATAGACTCTGAGGTCGAAGTCGTTTGTTGCCTGCCATAATAATCTTGTGAGGAGTTTGTTGGCGTTGGCGAGGTTCTTGTTGATGTCGTCGCCTGAGTGTCCGCCTTTCAACCCATTGACTTTAATGTCGTAAGCGACATAGCCTTGGGGTGCGTTTTCTAATTTATAGAATATTTTCACTATGGTGTCCATTCCGCCGGCGCAGCCGATGAAAATCTCACCTTCGTCTTCTGAGTCGAGGTTCAGGAGGATACGTCCGCTGAAGTCTTTCGGGTCGAGTTTCTCGGCTCCGGTGAGACCTGTCTCCTCATCTATCGTGAAGATGCACTCTATTGGGCCGTGCTGTACAGTTGGGTCTGCTATTACTGCGAGTGCCGCCGCTACACCTATGCCGTCGTCAGCGCCGAGTGTGGTGCCGTTCGCGTACAGCCATTCTCCTTTAAGCACTGCCTCAATAGGGTCATTCTCAAAGTCGTGCACCTTGTCGCTGTTCTTCTCGCAAACCATGTCCATGTGCGCTTGGAGAATGATGGTCTGACGGTCTTCCATCCCTTTTGTCGCTGGAACCGACATTATGATGTTGCCGCATTCTTCCTTGATGTATTTTACGTTATGGTTGATAGCCCATTGCTCAAGGTAGGCAACCATTTTGGCTTCTTTCTTTGAAGGACGTGGTACGCAGGTTATTCCTTGGAACTCTTTCCATACGCCTTCAGGCTTTAATGTTGTCAGTATCTCGTTCATAGTATAAAGTTTATTTTTTTAATAGTTCTATTGTTTTTATTGGGTCGTCTGATTTAAACACAGTGCTGCCAGCTACGAGTACGTCGGCGCCAGCGTTAAACAACAGTGGTGCGTTTTCTACAGTGACACCGCCATCAATCTCAATAAGTGCCCTTGAGCCTTCTCTGTCAATCATCTCACGTAGTCGCATTGTCTTTGAGAAAGTGCGCTCTATGAATTTCTGTCCTCCGAATCCCGGATTCACCGACATGAGTAGTACGAGGTCGAGGTCGCATATTATGTCCTCAAGAAGGGATACCGGGGTGTGGGGGTTTAATACGACTCCGGCCTTGACACCAAGAGACTTCAGCCGTTGTACAGCTCTGTGTATGTGGGTGCATGCCTCATAATGGAAAGTGATGATATCAGCTCCCGCCTTTATGAAATCCTCGAAATACCGGTCCGGCTCAACAATCATCAGATGTACGTCAAGGGGCTTCTTCGCCTCTTTCTTGATAGCCTGCACTACCGGGATGCCAAATGAGATGTTTGGTACGAACACTCCGTCCATAACATCGCAGTGAAACCAGTCGGCCTGACTATTATTTACCATCTGGACATCTTTTGAAAGATTTAGGAAATCAGCAGAGAGCAACGATGGTGCGATAAGTTTATTCATTTGTATCAGTAAAAATGTTGTCCTGCAAAAATACGTAATTTTTATTGTAATATGGTGATAATATTCTCATTTTTTCATCAACATTCGGAAGAGCGGCGGTAGGGGAGGAGATAGGGCTGTATCGATAGTGTAACTTCTTGTGTTATAAAAGGGAAAAAAAAGAAGAGGCGGTTAGAGCCTCTTCCAATATTTTTAGAAAGATGTTAACCAAGGTAGCTTTTAAGGATTTTGCTTCTGCTGGTATGTTTTAATCTTCTGATGGCCTTTTCTTTTATCTGGCGCACTCTTTCGCGGGTGAGGTCGAATTTCTCGCCTATCTCTTCGAGTGTCATCGGGTGGCTGCCGTTCAGTCCGAAATAGAGACGGACGACGTCGGCTTCCCTTTGTGTAAGGGTTGAGATAGCGCGGTCAATCTCTTTCCTGAGTGACTCGTAGAGGAGTTCTGTCTCAGGCGTTACAACCTCATCGCTCTTCAAGACGTCGTACATGTTGTTGTCCTCGTCTTGAACTAAAGGGGCGTCCATTGAGACGTGTCTGCCCGCGTTCTTCATCGACTCTTTAACCTCGGCTTCGGTGAGGTCAAGCACTTCGGCGATTTCCTCGGCGTTAGGCTCACGCTCGAATTCCTGCTCAAGTTTCGCGTATGTCTTGTTAATCTTGTTGATAGAGCCTATCTTGTTAAGAGGAAGACGCACAATCCTTGACTGTTCGGCTAACGCTTGGAGGATTGACTGTCGGATCCACCATACAGCGTAGGAGATGAACTTGAAACCTCTTGTCTCGTCAAAGCGTTGTGCTGCTTTAATAAGCCCAAGGTTGCCCTCGTTGATAAGGTCCGGGAGGCTTAATCCTTGGTTCTGGTACTGTTTTGAAACAGAAACAACAAAACGTAGGTTGGCTTTAGTGAGTTTCTCCAGAGCTATTCTGTCTCCCTGTCTGATTCTTTGCGCAAGCTCTACTTCTTCATCAGCGGTGATTAATTCAACTTTACCAATTTCTTGTAGATATTTATCTAAAGAAGCGGTCTCCCTATTGGTAACCTGTTTTGTAATCTTTAACTGCCTCATTATTATTTTTGTTATTGGTTATTATCGACAAACATAGATGAAAGGCTAAATGGGATAGCCCTTCACCTAATGATGTTATTTGTTGTTTTTTTGACTCTTATGGTCTTTACCCTTGCGGTCGTTGTTCTTCTTGTCGCCGCGTGGTCTCTCCGGCTTCTCAACGTAGCCTTCCGGTTTTGGTAGCAAGGCCTTGCGTGACAAGCGGAGTTTGTTCGTCTTAGGGTCTATTTCGATAAGTTTCACCTGAATCTTGTCGCCTTCTTTCAGTACGCCGTCCATGCTTTCGAGGCGTTTGAAATCGATTTCAGAGATATGGAGCAAGCCGTCTTTTCCTGGGAGGATTTCGACGAAGGCTCCGAAAGGCTGGATAGATTTCACGACACCGTCATACACTTCCCCAACTTCTGGAACAGCAACGATAGCGCGCACCTTGGCTTTAGCGGCCTCAAGGTTTTCTTTGTTTGTTGAAGCTATTTCGACAACGCCGCAGTCTTCGTTCTCAGTGATGACGATGACGGTATCTGTAGTCTTCTGGATTTCCTGCACCACCTTGCCGCCGGGGCCTATGACTGCACCGATGAAGTCTTTAGGTATGATAATCTTTTCAATACGAGGGACGGAATCCCTATAATCCTCACGAGGCTCGGTAATAGTCTTCGCCATCTCGCCGAGAATGTGTAATCTGCCGGCTTTGGCTTGTTGGAGTGCTTCAGAGAGCACGTCGTATGACAGTCCGTCAACCTTGATATCCATCTGGCAGGCTGTGATGCCGTCTTTAGTGCCAGTCACCTTGAAGTCCATATCTCCGAGGTGGTCCTCATCGCCAAGGATGTCGGACAGCACTGCGTATTTCTCGTTATCGGTGATAAGGCCCATTGCGATACCGGCTACAGGCTTTCTCATCTTAACGCCGGAGTCCATGAGGGCGAGTGTGCCGCCGCATACTGATGCCATTGAAGATGAGCCGTTTGACTCAAGGATGTCGGAGACGACGCGGATAGTGTATGGGTTCTCCTCGCCAGTAGGTATCATGTTTTTAAGAGCTCTTTCAGCAAGGTTGCCGTGACCAATCTCACGACGGCTTACACCGCGGTTGGCTTTTACCTCGCCTGTTGCGAAGCTTGGGAAGTTGTAATGAAGCATGAAGTTGCTTGTGCCTTCTACAACGGCTCCGTCAATAGTCTGCTCGTCAAGCTTGGTGCCGAGAGTCACTGTCACGAGGGCCTGTGTCTCACCTCTTGTGAAGATGGCAGAGCCATGGCATGACGGGAGAACATCAACTTCAGTCCAGATTGGGCGTATCTCGTCGAGTTTGCGGCCGTCGAGACGTTTGCGCTCGATAAGAATGGCGTCGCGTACCGCCTTGCGCTCGATGTCATGGAAATAGCGTTTCGCCATCGATGACTTCTCTTCTATCTCTTCCTCAGTATATTTTGACATATAGTTGTCAAGGATTGCTGCAAATGCGTCCTCGCGCTCGTGTTTGTTGGCGTTGCCAGTGAGTGCGAATTCGTAGCATGGCTGGTAGCAGCATGCCATCATGTCGGCACGGAGCTCCTCATCGTTGACCTCATGGCAGTATTCGCGTTTTGGGAATGCCTTCTCCACTTTCGAGGCAAGATCTAATTGTGCCTGTACCTGAATCTTTATTGCCTCATGAGCTGCCTTCAATGCGCCAATCATCTCGTCCTCCGACACTTCTTTTGACTCGCCTTCAACCATGCAGATGTCCTTCATTGTGGCACCCACCATGAGTTCGAGGTCAGCGTTCTCTAACTGGTCCTGACGAGGGTTTATCACATACTCGCCATTTATCATCGCAACCCTCACCTCGGATATTGGCCCGTGGAACGGTATGTTAGACACAGAGATAGCCGCTGAGGCCGCAAGCGCAGCGTATGCGTCAGGAAGTACGTTCGACTCTCCTGACAACAATGTTATCTGTACTTGAATCTCTGCGTGGAAGTCGTCGGGAAACAAAGGACGTATGGCGCGGTCAACAAGACGGGAGATCAATATCTCGTAGTCTGATGGCTTGCCCTCACGCTTGAAAAAGCCTCCCGGAAACTTGCCAGTCGCCGCATACTTCTCTTTGTAATCAACGGATAATGGAAGGAAATCGGTGTCTTCCTTCGCCTCTTTTGCTGCTACTACAGTGGCTAATAACACTGTCTTGCCACATGTCACGACAGCAGCACCATCAGCCTGCTTTGCTAATCGACCAGTCTCTATTGTGATGGTCTCGTTACCGAATTGTATGGTTTGTCTTACTCCTTCTGGTCCCATGACTAAAAATTATTTTATACAGAATGCAAATAAATACAACAAAGCAAAAAAAGGCAATCTTAACGTTGCCTTTTTCTGCAAGCGCATTGTAAGCCAATGCTATTATTTTCTAATACCTAACTCTTTAATGATAGTACGGTATCTCTCAATGTCATTCTTCTTAAGGTAGTCGAGGAGCTTTCTTCTCTTACCTACAAGGGTAACAAGTGAACGCATGGTTACGATGTCCTTCTTGGCACCTTTCATGTGCTCTGTCAAATTCTTGATTCTGAATGTGAACAATGCAATTTGTCCCTCTGCTGAACCGGTATCCTGTGCATTTTTACCGTATTCTGTGAAAATCTCTTGTTTCTTTTCTGCAGTTAAATACATATCTTTATCTTTATCTTTCTTTCGGAGTGCAAAAATAATATTTTTTTGTATATCAAAGCACTTTTTTTGCTAAATAATTTTATTCTGTCTTATCTTCTTGATTATCAATTGGTTTTATCGTACTCTCCTCCTTCTTTCTTGGAAAATACAGCATGAATAGCAGCGTTTTCTGAATGAATTTTGATTTTTCTAACAATGGTATCATTGCGCATGTGAACACAATGCTGAACAAAATCACCGAATATACTATGTTCTGCACCTCATCGGCGAAGGGAAGCCCCGCCTGTTTTAATAGGGCAGCGAGGATTGCCGCTACAAGCCCTTTTGAAACCATACACGACATGTACATTGCCTCCATCTCTGTGTATCCGTCCTTGTTCCTGACGACGGTCCACCTCACCGACAATATCCTTAGTATTAATAATATTAAGGTGATGGCTAACCCTATCAATATTGACTTCCAATCGTTCAGTTGGATTGATATTCCGATATAGACGAAGACGAACGTCCTTAAAAGAAACGCCATCTCTGAAAACAGCATCCTCTCGTTGTAGTTGAGGCTGTTGGGCTTGTTTTTGAATAACTTTTTGAAGATGGAGTTATATACGGCGTCGATATTTGTGAGTGTGATTCCAAAAGTCAGTGCCGCAATCTCTCCAGAGAATCCCAAGATGCTGTTGATTCCATAAATGATAAACACGAACGCCGGGGTGGTGAAGGTGGAGTTCTTCACTGTCCTAATCTTCTGTAACACAATGGCCCAGAATACCGCGCCCGCAAAACCTATTATTCCGGCTAACACAAACGACGAGATGATGTTGCCTATGGTCTTTCCTATCTCAAACTGCTGGCTCTTCACCGCATTGAACAGCGCTAAGGAGATGATGAAGCATACTACCGTGCTGAATGATGTCTCTAACACCAGCGTAGCCTTGCTGTTCTCACTTATCTTAAGGTGCTTTGTAAGCGGGATGACAATGGCCTCCGCTGCACCTCCAAGCACGGCACTCATGAAAAACGACGTCGCCCATGGTAACTGCAAAATATAATGGCCTAATATTCCAAACACTATCATTATCAGGAAGTAACTCACTAATGTAAGCCCTATCATATCCTTAAATGATGTCCTGATGTTACTCAAACTCAATTCTGAACCGCCCTCAAACAATATGATGACAAGCGTCAGTGTTGAGAATACCTGACCGAAACCTCCTAAATCCTCTGGGGTGACAATCTTGAAAACCGGACCTATTATTATTCCTATTATCAACAATAATAAAAGGTCGGGAACCCTCTTCCTGCTGAACAACTCCGAAAATACATGCGCAGCAAACACAAGCGTCCCTAATACTACTAACGATAATGCTGTTGAATCCATCTTATTTTTTCTGCAAAAATACTAATTTTTTATTTTTGTTTTTACTAATAATAATTTTTTCTATTTTTGTGCTTCAAAATAAGCAAATTTTTGAATTTTTATTTTTGTAATTATTTTTGAATAATAGTGTTTTCCCTATGAAAAAGTGTAGAAAATTCAAACTTTGGTTTTTGTTCGTTTTCGCCTTGCTTGCCTTTGGAGCGTGCAAAAAAAACGATATGAATGTTACAAAAATCACCTTGGACCATGAGATGGCTCTCTCTGTCCTTAACGACACCATCTCTGTAAAGGATATGCTCGGCATGATGGATAGCACCACCAACAACTGGCTCAGGGTTAGAAACGATTCCATTTTTGTATTCTATAACGTATCTGTCAATAATGTCCTGAATGGAAGCGACTTCATGTCTTCCCTCGGAGATGTTGATTTTAATACCGCCGCTGAATTTGAACTCCCTGACATTCCACAACTCCCTGTCCCTTCGACTCCTATCAGCGAGACGATAGACCTCCCTGAGTTCGCTTCTTTGCCGTTCTCTTTTGAGGGCGTGGCAGTGTCGGAGATTCGTCTTAGCAGCGGCACGTTCTCCCTCGATTTCTCGTTGGAACCGGCTGTCCCCGCCATCAAGGAGATAACCCTTTCAACTGATAATATTGTCCTTGGCGACGGCTCTCCACTTACTGTGAGCGTCAGCCCTAATATTGGCACCTCAAACTGCTCATTTGATTTGGCTGGCGCAATGATAGCTCCTGATAATGAAGGAAATATCTCGTTATCAGGCTCTATTTCATTTGAATATGACCCTTCCGTGGGACTTGACGGCGGCTTGTGCGTCTTCTCATTGTCTGGCTCGTTCTGTAATATGGGTGTTGACTTGTTGTCAGCCGAAATCTCAAGACCTGTCGATTCAACGTTCAATGAAGTGATTGACATCGATTTCGGTATAAATGGTATTGATGGTCACCTGTTCCTCCCTTCACCAAAGATAGATATCTCCTATTGCAACACCTTCGGTGTCGGTGCTACTTGCCGTGTCGATGAGCTATACTTTATCCAAAGTGCTACCGGGCAAAATACAAACTTGTTGAGTGACGATAATATTGAATTCTCGTTACTTCCAACCGACGGAGCCGTCGTTAATAACACTATCAATGGCTTGGCTGAAGAAATTGACGCTCTGGGCGCATATTCGAAACTCGTCTTCTCTGGTGAGGTCGCAATGAATACTGTTGACGGAACGGTGTCGATGGAGAAGTCGGACAAGATTGATATCGCCGCTGATGTCGAACTGCCGTTTAGACTGGAAGCTGACGGAGTGTCATACTCTCATACTCTCGATATGAATATTGAAGGTGATATTAATGATGAATATCCTATCGATGAGGTTGACCTTTTCTTTGACTTCAATAACCAGATTCCGTTGAACATCTCGTTCCAAGCTTATCTTCAAAAAGAAGATGCCATTATTGACTCGTTGTTCGATGCCGGGGCGTCAATAGAATACGGACTGACGAACACTATGAAGGTCGTTGTGAATACCGATAAGTTAAATAATTTACTTGACTGTGATAAAATGCTTATCCGCTTTAATGTCTCAACAGAGTCAATAAGCAGCGATCCTGTACAATTCCGCGAGTCGGACTATATTTGCGTGAGGCTTAGAATGCTTGCTAAAGTTACTGAAATTGATTTGAATGATTTTGAATAATTAAACTGATATGAAAAGATTTTATAGACTTGCTTTTTTGTTAGTGCTCCTTTGCTATTCATTGGTGTCTAATGCTCAAAATGACGTGGCATCGTTCTCTTTGATGCGTATGTCTCCTTACGTCAACTACTATAATCCGGGTATCCGCGTGCCTTATAACGGCGTCTTCGGCCTTGGAATTTCAAATTTTAATGTCTCAGTAAATAACTCAAGCATCAGATATAATAATGTCTTTTCGCCTGATGCCGCTGGAGGCATGATTATCGATGGAAAGAAGCTGGTTAACAGCCTTAAAGAGGAAGGAAACTACATTGGAGCAAATTTTAACTTGGACATTATTAATATAGGTGCAAGGTTCGGGAAGTTGTTTTTCAACATCGACTGGAGGATGAAGATGGAGAACACCCTCTCTTATTCAAAAGATTTTGTAGGATTGTTCGTCTATGGCAACGGTCATTACATGGGTGCGGATAACCCTTGCAAATTCAATCTCGGATTTGAAACATCATTGTATTCTGAATTAGGTGTCGCAGTGCAATATGATGTTAATAAACAGTTAACCGTTGGCGTGCGCCCCAAGATTCTTTTTGGTCTTGAAAATGTTTCAATAAATAATAATGACACAAAGATTTACACCGACCCTGATACATACGCCATCACAGCCGATGCAAACCTTAGTATGAAAGCTGCCTCCTTGGTCTCCATGGGAGATGTTTACACAATAAATGATGTTCTCAATATTGTTGATTATGAAAACATTATGGGTAGAATAGGAAGAATAAGCAATAACGTTGGATTCGGATTGGATTTCGGTGCATCTTATTTGATAAATCGTCATTTTGGTGTTGCTTTAGGCGTCTATGACTTGGGCTTTGTGAAATGGAATGAGACCTTGGAGAAGACGAAGACTTCCCAGAATGTAGTGATTAATGACGCTTTGGTTTCTGACATCACTGACATCTCTTCAATGGAGTTGGATTACACCACAATGATTGACCGTGTTATTCAAGGTGTCTGGGGCAACGACTCTTTGACAACGGGAGGCTCTTACAAGACATCTTTGAAGACTAAGATTTCTCTTCAAGGATATTATGAGTTGAATCCTATGCTTCGTATTACCGCTATAGGACAGATGTACTATTTCAATAAGAAGATGCGCCCGTCATTGACTCTTGCTTATTCAGGCTCTTTTGTTAATGTCATTGATTTGATGGCAAATGTGACGATGTCGAAATATTTTGGAAGCAAGGTAGGCCTTGGTCTCGGAATACATTTAGGGCCTATCAACTTATATGCTACAGCTGACAATGTCCTTATGCTCGGCAAGGTTTCAGCATCAGCGATGGAGGCTCTCACTTCGTGGAACTCCGCCGGCTTCCGTGTCGGACTTGTTTTATCTTTCGGTAAATACCAAGAGGCGAAATACCGTGTAGAGGAATAGGAGGGGCTTAAACAAAAAAACAGGGTGCACGTCAATAAGTCATGCACCCTGTTTTTATATTATCAAACGATTAGTTTTCACCTTTGTAGAAAGGGAGACGTACTACTACGGCAGGGATGAGTTTCTCTCTAATCTTGATGAAGATTTCGCTTCCAACCTTTGAGAACTCTTTCTTCACGTAACCCATACCTATAGCTTTCTTCACGCTTGGGCCCATTGTGCCAGAGGTTACCTCGCCGATGTGGTTGCCTTCAGCGTCGCAAATCTCATACTCGTGGCGAGCAATGCCTTTGCCTGTTATCTCGAAAGCAACGAGCTTGCGTGTTACGCCTTCAGCCTTCTGTTTCTCGTTGTATTCTCTGTCGATGAAGTTGTTTCCGTCAACGAACTTTGTTATCCAGCCGAGACCAGCCTCCATTGGAGATGTGGTGTCGCAGATGTCGTTTCCGTAGAGGCAGAAACCCATCTCAAGACGCAAGGTGTCGCGTGCGCCGAGTCCTATTGGCTTGATGCCAAATTCCTTGCCCGCTTCAAGAACTTGCTTGTACACGTTGACAGCCTCTGCATTAGGAATGTAAATCTCACATCCGCCTGAACCGGTATAGCCTGTTGTTGAGAAGATGATGTCCTTCACTCCTGCGAACTCGATGATTTTGAATGTGTAGTACTCCATGTCTTCGACGCTCGCGCTTGTGAGTTTCTGCATGGCCTTCAATGCGAGTGGGCCCTGCACTGCAAGCTGTGACCAGCTGTTGCTCTCATTCATGAACTCTTTTCCGAGCTCCATGCCCATCTCTTTGGCTACCTCCGACATCCAAGCCCAGTCCTTGTCAATGTTGGCGGCGTTAGGTACCATGAAGTATTCCTCTGCTGATATGCGATAGACTAACATGTCGTCAACGATGCCGCCCTTGCCGTTAGGTAATGTGGTGTACAACACCTTTCCGTCGTATAATGAGGCGATGTCGTTTGATGTGCAGCGTTGTACCAAGTCGAAAGCCTTTGGACCTTTTGCGCGGAACTCTCCCATGTGTGAGACATCAAATACTCCAACACCCTTGCGGACTGTCTCGTGTTCGATGTTGACGCCCTCGAATTGTACAGGCATGTCGAATCCGGCAAATGGAACCATCTTGGCTCCCATCTCATAATGCATTGCGTTCAATGCGGTCTTTTTTAAGTTATCTGTGTTTTCCATCATACGTGAAATTAGTATTAATCTTAATTATCGATTGCAAAAATAGTAAAATTTGAATTATCTTTGCATAAAATTTATTTATAATGAAAAACTTTGTAAAACACATATTATTGTTCATTGTCATGGTGATAGCCGTTCCCCGCGCTGATGCCGCATACCTCCTTATCCCAATGGACGAGACGCAGTCAAACCACCTGAAGGCCTATGGTATTGCTTATTGGGTCCTTGAACGCGATGTGGAGATAAGCTGGCTGCTTAACTATAGGGGTGGAAGCTATCTCATCCCTTACCATGATAGCTTTGAGCGAGAATGCAGGCTGCGTAATGTGTCGTTTTCCGTCATCGCCGATGTGCAGGCTCAGTCTATCCTGAATGAGATTGCCGACCCCGGAGTGAATATGGACGAGATGAAGCTGCAGAAGGTGCCGCGTCTCGCCGTTTACGCCCCCAAAAACATACTCCCGTGGGACGATGCCGTGACTCTCGTCCTGACATACGCCGAGATTCCTTTCGACATCATCTATGACGACGAGGTGCTTGACGGTCTGCTGCCTACATACGACTGGCTCCACATGCACCATGAGGATTTCACTGGCCAATATGGGAAGTTCTGGGCAAGATACCGCAACTACCCTTGGTATCAGGAAGATGTGAAGGAGCAGGAGGCTACCGCACGCCGACACGGATACACCAAGGTCTCTCAACTGAAGCTTGCCGTAGCTAAGAAAATACGCGACTTCGTTGCTGGCGGCGGCTACCTCTTCGCAATGTGCTCCGCCCCCGACAGCTTTGATATCGCTCTCGCTGCCGAAGGCCTCGACATTTGTGACGTGATGTTTGACGGCGACGCCATACGCCCCGGCGACCCCTCTCACCTTAATTATGACAACTGCTTGGCATTCACCGACTTCACTGTTTCTACCAACCCTCAGGAATATGAAGTCTCTGATATTGATGTCACAAATAGACGCCCAAAGTCGATAAATGAGAATAACGACTTCTTCCTCCTCTTCGATTTCTCGGCAAAATGGGACCCCGTGCCTACTATGCTCACCCAGAACCATGAGAAGATGATAAAGGGTTTTATGGGACAGACCACCGCCTTTGATAAGAGCCTGGTTAAACCTACCGTCGTGGTCCTCGGCGATAATGCCGCTTTCGAGGAAGACAGGTATATCCATGGTGATTTCGGCAACGGATTCTGGACTTTCTTCGGCGGACACGACCCCGAAGACTATCAGCATCTTGTAGGTGACCCTCCAACAGAACTCGACATGCACCCGAACTCGCCCGGCTATAGGCTTATCCTTAATAATGTCCTTTTCCCCGCCGCTAAGAAGAAAAAACAAAAAACCTGATTGAGAGCGTTGTGTGCTTTTTTTTGATAAAAATGGTGTTTATTTTATAAAATTTCATATTTTTGCACCCTAAATCAGTTAAAAATATGGGAAGAGCATTTGAATACCGCAAGGCGGCAAAGATGAAAAGATGGGGCCACATGTCAAAAGTGTTCCCGAAACTTGGCAAAATTATTACTATCGCAGCAAAAGAAGGCGGTCCCGATCCTGATATGAACCCGAAACTTCGCCAGGCTATCCTCAATGCAAAAGCCGAGAATATGCCTAAAGATAATATTGATGCTGCTATTAAACGCGCTACCGACAAGAATACCGCTGATATGGTTGAGGTGGTATATGAAGGAAAAGGACCTCACGGCGTGCTTTGCGTTGTAGAATGTGCAACAGATAATACAACACGTACCGTCGCTAACGTCCGCTCTTACTTCAATAAGTGTGGCGGTGAACTCCTCAAAACTGGCCAGCTTGAGTTCATGTTTACTCGTAAGGCTGTCTTCCAAGTCGAATTCCCAGCCGGAACAACAAAAGATGACTTCGAACTCGACCTCATCGACGCCGGCCTTGACGAGATTGAAGAGACTGAAGACGGCACCTTCGTTTATGCCGATTGGACATCATACGGAACAATGCACGATGCCCTCGAAGCAAGCAAGATAAATATTATCAAAGCTAACCTGCAACGCTTCGCTAACAATCCCGTCTCTTATTCTGACGAGCAGATCGAAAGCATTATGAACTTCCTTGACAAAGTTGAAGATGATGAGGACGTTCAGAATGTCTATACTAATATGGAATAATTTTATTCTTAGTTTGTTTATAATTTGATAACGGCAATCACCCATTGCCGTTTTTTTATGCACTCTTTCTCCGCTCTCCTTTCTATCTAAGCAATAGCAATGGTCAAGTGGGGTGGGCGTGAGCGTTGGGTGGGAAGAGGCTATACCTGTATTTTTTAAACCTCACATCCCTTGATAACATCGAAATAATAATGTGACTTATCATAATT